>Ga0222691_1000052_pt1 | contig 50953 bp, 65 predicted proteins | sample AntAcemetage1237_FD_179839 | JGI IMG/M metagenome (GOLD analysis project Ga0222691, IMG submission 179839) | Saline water microbial communities from Ace Lake, Antarctica - #1237 | ecosystem: Environmental > Aquatic > Non-marine Saline and Alkaline > Saline | place: Antarctica: Ace Lake... | reverse complement strand
GTTAGTTTTTATTTTGCCTAGATAGTCTGCAACAGCACAAAATAGTGCCTGTGAACTCTCAAATAATGCTGTTTTATCTGCCATACTGTTATTTATATACTAACAGTACCGTCTTGTCAAGCAGAATCTGGCGGGATCGAAGGGACTCGAACCCTCGGCCTCCTGCGTGACAGGCAGGCGTTCTAACCAACTGAACTACGACCCCCTAAAGTAAGTAAAAAACTCTTATTCTTTTACTTCTTCAAATTCAATATCAGTAATATTATCTGTAACATTCTTTATCATTGTAGGTTTTGACGTTTCTACATTTTGCAAACCTAAAGTTGTACCTTTAAATACTAATGACACTCTAAACTTATCACTTTCAACTGCCCTTGCAACATGAGGTATTCTAGCATCAAATACTACAACACGACCAGGTTTAGGCCAAAATGATTTCTGAACATCCATATAATGTTCATAAGGATTACCAAAACTATAAGGACTATTAATTGCCAGTGCCTTCTGTTCATCAGTTATATTTGGTGTCCAAAGTTCTAGTGTGCCACCATCTTCTGGTGTCATATCAGGCGTTAGATATACAATTACAGTATATTGATTGCCAGTCCATCCATCGAGATGAATACCACCAGATTGATTTGGTCCATGACCATTAAGATAATGTCTAATTAATTTAAGACCAGGATTAATATTATCCCAAATCTCTTTAACCCAATCTTGTTCAATCTCATAATCAACTCTTTCAGTATCACTACCACCTAAAGTTATATGTTTATATCCAGCAGACTTGCCTTCTTTTTTCATTTCTGGTGTTGAATACCATCCGTCTTGCCAATCCATTGCCATTGCAGCATCATAATATTTTTTGATTTGATCGGGAGTAAAGTCACCATCATTAGATTGAAAGGCTCTAGACCAATCAGCTCCAGAAAGAATACTAGGATCAAATGCATATTCTTTTTTAGTAGCCGGATTTGTTATAACAAATTTGTCTTCCTTATTTTTTAATCTACTTATATCAACATCTTCACTCATGTTCTTTATCCTTTTCCTCTTCTTCCTCAAATAGTATCATAGTAATCAAACTATAAATTGCCATGTCCATTAAAGTATCTTTGATACCCTCTTCTTTAAATTTGAACTCGCCCTTTTTGATGAAGTTACTTATGCGAGCATATTTATCCCCCATACGAATAACTGATCCTTGCCAGGCAGGTACACCTGATAATTCAGATAATCTAAAGTTAGCAAATATGTCCTCATTAGCACCATAGTCGTGGCGCTTCTTATCATGCAACTCTTTTATTACATCTAAGATTTCATAAAAGCGTTGACTTTGTTTATTAATCATTTCATTCATTATATTTTTCCATATGTTAAAAAATTAACAACACCCCCATTAGGTTCCCACTGCTTGTATTTGTTTTGTAGGTCGCAAACTTTTTGAGCATCATCTTCAAACTCGGTTTGACAAAGAATACTACCGGTTGGTCTTTCAATGACCAACCATCGTATCTTTTGCTTTCTCTTACTAAGTTTTATCTCATAAGATAATTTTTTTCTTTTTGCAACCCTTTTTTTCATTACTGAGCAGTTGGTGTTTCAGTTGTTGGTTCTGTTGGCGCTTCGTTAGCAGTTGTTTCTGCTTCTACTGGTAAGTTATCTGTTAGATACTTTCTATGATGATCTAAAATCAACTTACAATTTTCTACATCAGCAACTAAAGTATTAAGTCTACTTTGATAATTGTTTACTTGTACAATAGAATTTCTAACCTTAGCGTCTAGTTTAGTTTCATCATATGTCTTGTCATTAATCGTTATAGTCATTATTAGTCTCCTTTTGTAATATTAGTAGCAGACGTTTTACCTTTTTCTTCGGTTAGATCGTATGTTACAGTTTGTCCTTCGTCTATTGATTCAATACCTGCAGCTTGTAGTGCGGATACATGAATGAAAGCATCTTTGCTTCCATCTTCTGGTGTAATAAATCCGTAACCTTTTTTAGCATCGAACCATTTTATTTTTCCTGTTGTCATTTTAGTTTTTAGTCCTTTCGTTTGTTATATTTTAAAATCCGAGAATGTTCCCAGTTTTTTAAACTTAGTGTCATTTATAGTTGTAGATGGTTGCCCACTTTCAACTAAGTCCGTTTGTGCTGATTGCTCAACATCATAAAATCTCATCTTGGATCTATCAACACCAAGAATAAATTTTCTATTGACCGTAGGGTCATTATATCTATTCTTTAGTTGTTTCACCATGATTTGATTTTTTTCTTCTAGCTCTTCACTTGATATTAAAGCAAACATAAAGTCTGCTGTCGCAGGAAGGCCAAAACTTTCTGAGGTATCTTCTAACCCCACATCGCTACTTACAAAACCACCTCTTGTAGTTTGAGTAGCAGAAAATATAGGTATATTATTTTCAACTGCTAATCCCCGTAGTTCTTCTGCAATTGATTTAATGTATGTATAACTATTCACATTTGTACCTGCTTTAAATCTTGATGAGGAACATATATTTAGATAATCAATGAATACAATATCTGGTTTAAATGATTTCTTTAATGCTAACTCACTAATGAGATTTTTGAAATGTCCTGTATGAGCAGATGCCGTAGGGTATTCTTTAATGATTAAAGTACCTGTTGTTTTACTTTGTAATTTATTTATCTTTGTTTCATACATTTGATATGGCAATTCTTCTAAATCACTCATACCAACATTCAAAAGGTTTGCATCAATTCTTTCAGCAATTCTTTCTTCAGCCATTTCTAAAGTAATGTATAAAACATTTTTACCTTGTAATAAGATTGATGAGGCAAGATGCGTCATAAACATTGTTTTACCAACACCAGTACCTGCAAGACAAATATTTAAAGTCTTACTTGGTATTCCCCCTCTTGTAATCTTATTGAAAAAATCTAAATCTAATTCTAATCTTTCTTCTTTCTTTTTATAGAAATCAAATCGTTCTTTTGATTCTTGCAAATAATTATGCCCAACCTTTTGGTCAAAAGATACTGATAATGCTTCTGATAAAAGTTCTGGAAGATATTCCGCAGTATGTTCTTTATCTTTACCATCAAGTATTTGAATACCACCAAGTATTGCATTGTGTATGGCACGATCTTTACAAAAAGTTTCTGTTGTTTCTATAAGCCATTCTAAATTAATAGGTTCTGGATTTAATGTAGATAGAATATCTGTAATCTTTTTATATTCATCTTCATTGATTGTTCTATTACTATTAACTTCGATAGCCAAGGACTCTTTTGTTGGAAGATTATTATACTTATTGACAAACTTATAGATTTCTGTAAATAATATCTTTTCTAATCTATCTGAAAAGTATTCTTCTTTAATAAAAGGTAGAACTTTTCTACAATAAGTTTCATTATGGATTAAATTCCTAAGCGCTGTTCTTTCAATTCTTTCCATCAAGTTCCTTTTCTTTCATTTTTTCGTCTAGTAACACAACTAATACATCACCAATATGATCTATAAACTCTTGACTATCTGTATCAGCAGATATTTTGTTTTCAATAACTGTATAGTCAAACACCATTGGTAGTTGTCCATCAACTGCTTCTGATTCAGGTCTAAAGCCTACATTACCATATTTGTAAACGATACCTGCATAAGGACCACTAATCAATTTAAGACCAGTGAAGTCCTCTCCAGGTTTCTCTACAAACACATAGTCTTCCCTATGTTTAGGACTCGTTGTTTTGTGTGGTTGAGGTTTCTTCTGTGTCAATTACTTCTCCATATTTAAATTCTTTAGCACAAACAGCATCCAATTGTTCTAATATTTCTGGTGTGAAATACTTTTCAGGATTATTGTTTATTGTTTTACCAAAGGTCTTAGTACCATCTGGCAATTCAACTCTCGTAGATACTGATTTGAATATGTTATATTTTAATGCTAAATCTAAAAGTCCATAATATCTGTCTAGACCTTTATCATAAGTTAATCTGACATCTACTACTTTATTTTCTTTTGTTAATCTGGATTTGTAATTTTTACAATGAATAATATTACCAATAACTTCTGTTCCGTCTTTTTCTTTTCTCTTAGATAGATAGACAATAGAACTAGCCGCATATTTCAATCCTGAATTATGTGTAATAACACCATTTTCTAAAATATAATTTTCATGTTTATCCACGCTAATATCAAAAACTTTATTTTTACCTGCAGGTTTTATAGATTTTACTTTAATTGTTTTCATAACTTAACTATCCTTTCAATTTTTTTAATTTCATATTTATCAAGTAAATGAAAATTGTTTGGTTTACATAGTTTACTTCCTAAGTAACGTGACATATTTAAATGATCTCCGAGGTCTCCATATTCCTCAAATGTTTTTATTTTATTATTTTTAAAAAAAACTTTAATTGGCTGAACCCTCAATCCTCTCATCTTTTTTTTAAATTCCTCAGTATGAGTTTTTCTATAGAATGGATTTTTATCCCCTAAAGTACCTTTAGAAATATTATTTTTCCAAGTTTGTTTTTCTTCTTCATTCATATTATAATAACAAGGTTTTCCATACATTGGATTATTTTTACCTTTTATTAAATATCCTTTACCATAAAAGGGATTATTTTCACCAGATATTTCTTTAGCTGCTGTTTTTCTATACTTCTCGTATAATTTTGAGTTAATTGAATCATATCTTCCTCCCTTTTTTTTACTATTTGATCTTCTCATGCCAAAATAAGCAAATGCCATAGATTTTTTTTGATTACCTGTTGTCATTTTTAATAATAGAAGATGGCATAAAAAATGTTGTCGTGCTGTAAGATACGTCAAATTAGATTCACTATTAGCACCTCCAATGGATTTTGGAATTATATGATGTCTTTCATAATACCCATGGTTTGGTTTATTTTTAAAGCCTGAATTAATCATTTTAAAATAAGTTTTAGTATATTTGTTATTTAAGAACATAAGGTTTCTCCTAATTCTATTTATACTTTATATCACCTCTACCAAGTCGTTTTCAGCAATATCTTTAGCTTCTACCCATTGTTTATTAATATAAAACTTGTGTTCTGGTGTACATTTTACTTTATCTCCATTCTCAAATTCAATTTCAAGTATGTCTTTATTATCAAATGTATGTGTTTGAAGCACCTCTTTAAACTCACCCTCTTTAGTAAATACCTCATCTCCTGATGAAATAGTTTCAATTGCTCTATAACCATCACGAGTTAAAATATTAGTTCCAGCAACAAGGCATCCACCACCCATTTCTTTCTGTGGGAACATAGAACCAATAACATCATATGTATGATTAGTAATAATCAAAGGCACTTTTGCCTTACCTAATTTTAAAGTCAATACTCTAAAGGCAGCTTTAACTATCTGTGCCCTTGTCATATCTTTAGTTTCTTTTCCGTCTTGTGTATCTTCCATTTCTTTTGTAGTAGATAACATACCTAAACTATCTAATACTAATAGTAATGGTTTCTTCTCTTTAGCATCCTGTTGAGAATACTTTTCTAATACAGTTAAAGATTGATGTCTGAATTCTTGTACAGTAGTCACTGGCATTACAACCATTCTACTACTATCTATTCCTCTTTCTTCTATAATCTCTTTAGTAATTGCTGATTCTGATTCAAAGAATATAACACCACCATCAGGATTCTTGTCAAGGAAGTTTTTACACATACCTAATACAAAGAAAGTTTTACCTGTGGCACTTTCACCTGCAATTGCTGTTATCTTATTTGATGGCAGTCCTCTATGAATAGAGCCGCCTAATAAGGCATTGAATATATATGAACCTGTATCTATAAACGAATCAACATCACCTGAAGCACCGTCTGATACTAGACTGGCATATTCATTACCAGTTTCTTTTATTATGTCTTTTAAAAAATCACTCATTAATTATCCTCGTTAGTTTCATTATAGTTTCATTGTATATTATACACTATTTATAAGTTATGTCAAGCAAAAAACTCATCTAAATTATTCTTTATTTTAAACTTATTAATATTATTTTTATTATATTCTACTTCTTTAGTCAAGTTAAATGGCATTTTATTTGTTTCTGTATATGAGGTTTCGCCTGGTCTTTTTATTTTCCATTCTAAAGCTGTATCTTTTGGATAATTAAGACCCCACTTCTCAGTACTATTTTTTAGATACTTTCTCATCTTTTTATTCATAGGTAAAATGTATCTAAATTGTTTACCCTTTACTCTACTTAATTTTAATTCTATCAATTGTTTTGGGTTTGGTCGCATACCTACTTTTCTATTTTTAGTATTTGGTATTTTACCTTGCATTGTTCTAGGATGTACTTTTTCACCTTTTTCTGTGACATAAGTATCTGTCCAAATGTAACCGCCATACAAAAAATTAAATGCTTGATATACATAACCTGCTTTACCTACTAAACCATCTGCCCAAGTAAATAAATATTTTAAATTTGGTTCTTTATTTTTTAACCATCTTAATGCACTTGATAACATTTGCGTTTCTGAATTTTTTAACATAGAATCATCCATACACATCTTGCCAATTTCATAATAATCTTTTGTATCTAGTTTTGGAAACAATTTCTGTATAGTATGTTTAGGTCTAGTACCCCATCCAAAAGTAATAACTCCTTGTAGTGTGTTATCAACATAATAACCACAATAATATTTTGTTAATCTAGGCATAACTGGTGAATAATGTCTTGACATTATAAATTCAGCAGCTTTAACTTTATGTATTTCTTTTATCATCCAAAAAACTCATCTAAATTTCCTTTTCTTGAATTTTGAAATAGATCAAAATCTTTATTACCAAAACACCATACATTCTCTATAAACAACTTATTCATAAAGTCAGCCTTTGCCTTGTCATCTGCAAATAGTTTATCTGATTTAGGTCTTTGCATGATTCTCATACCGATCTGACCTAGAAACTTATCTTTTAATCTATTGACTAACTCATCACTTGATCTATATCTAGTACCCTTGATCTTAGGATCCATGATATTCACAAATAGAAACTTTGATACTGCCATTGACTTCTCAGCAACAGGTAAATAAAATTCATCACGCCATTTCTCGTACTCATTGAATTTAGACCACGATTGATCTTCTTGAAACTCACCACCCTTATTGTATTCTTCTGTTGAGAAATATGGTGGGGAGGTGAAGGCAACATCTATCGGTGGCAGCTTGTGATAAGGTAAATCTTCAGCACCACATCTCCAGATAGTTACCTTCTTAGGTTTTGACAATAGTTTATTATATTTTGAAATCTGTTGTGTATATCTAGCATATGTATTAGGATTAGGATCACAACCATAGTATTCTTCGGCATCACTAGCAAAGAAACCTGCAAGTCTATCACCCCAGCCACAACTTGTATCTAATACAGTTTTAGCATTTGTCATATCATATATTGCTTTTGCAACAACAGGTTTAAATTGTGTTGCGATATAGGTACCTAATCTAAAGGCACTCATATAACTTTTGTGAGTTAATGAACCGCCTAGTAATTGTTCGGTTTCAGTACCATCTAAATCTCTAACAGTTTTTTTCTTAACATCATTAATGCCACGCCATATAGGACCTAGACATTTCCATATAGCATATGCGTCACCGTTTTCCCATACCTCTTTAGGTGCTCTGAACCCATAACTGCCACACTCTAATCTTAAATCTTGCATGAAATAGTTTGATACGTTATTGTATGTGCTTGGACCGTTAATCAAACCTATGCCGTACTTATCATAACTATATTCATAATCATCATACTTTTCAAAGACTTCTTTGTCAACTTGATCTTTAGGTGTACATATAGAGTTAGTATTAAAGTTCTTTAAAGAATTAAAGCTATCTCTCATATCATCTTCTGATATTTCTTTCAAAGGAAATACAGGTCGCTCAGTTGCAATATAGTCGGCAAGATTCTTTCTCATATCTTCTTTGCCGTATTCTGCGTTCATTGATTCAAATGTTTTATTATCTAACACAGGTAACTTATCATCACCAGCGGCTTCTAATAAACGTTTATATAATGTATTGTTTCTAGTATAGTCTTTCATATTTTAAAAAAATTCATCTAGGTTTGATTTCTTTTCAAAGTTCCACCCTATTGCATTTACAATAAATCTTAATGGTTCTAAGAACGATTTAGTAAACATCTCATCATAATCGATATATTGATGTAGTTTAAATTCTTTTGGTAGTTGATTTGAAAATGATATAACATTCTCTCTTAAAGTATTAGGTTCTTTTAATGATATAAACTTAATCTTATCACCACTTTGTATTGTTTCATATTTTGATAGTTTGTGTTTCTTCAATAGATTGTTATAAAGTAAAGCACCTCTCACATGAATAGGTGTTGCCTTCTGATATATATCTTTTGTGGAAGAATACTTTTTAAGATTATTACAACTTCTAGGATAAGCAATTTCTTCTGGTGGTAACTTTCTAAAGTGTGTTCTAAAATTTTCTATGAAATCAATCAATGCCGATTCATCTTTATTCATAATAACTTTTATAGCCTCTTTAATCTTTACACGACAAGGTGCAGGAGTTGAAGACTTAACTGCCTCAATACCCATAATTTTTAGTTTAGGTTCTTTTAGGTCAAGACCTTCTTCATTAAATACATTTAAAATATATCTTTTCTTTGCAGTCCATATACCTTTGTTGGCAATTACTTCTCGTTTCATAATCATTTTCTGATCGTATGCATTAACATACTTTGCTAGTTTAGCGAAACTAGAATCAATAAATGGTTGTAGTTTTTCTTCAGAAAACTTATCTAATATTTTTACAATCTTTCTATTGTCAGATTTATCTTTGAATATCTTATCAACCATTCCGCCTAGTTTGATATAGATTGAATCTGTATCAGACGCAACAACATAGGCTACACTTTTAGTGCCTAATAGTTTATTCAGATACTCATTCACATCACGTTCAATCCATCTGATTGTCAACTGACCTGCCATTGTAATACCTTCAGCGTGTCTTACATCATAGTATCTAAAGTATTGATTACCGATAGCACCATAGGCACTATTCAAAGCAATCTTTCTTGACAGTTGTATATTATAATTTTTAGTTATATCATTCTTTAATCTTTCATCACCTGTTTCCTCATACAATGCCTTTGACTTAGCCATCTTATTCTTATATATAACTCTCTCTTTGTATAATTTATCCATTAGTTCAGGTAAAAAACCCTGCTTGTCTGTTCTAAATTTAGCACCATTGGGAGTGATAGTGGCGCCATCTAAACCAGACAAGTCAGATTTTTGATTTAACATATTTTCTACATTAACAACACCTTCGTCATAACCAATCATTGTTTCAGGAGAGATATTGTATTGCATAATTAAATGCGGATACAAACTGTTTAAATCAAAACTTACAATCCAATCATGAAAACCTACAACAGGATCTTTTACATAGGCACCTTCATAACCTCTTGATACTTTTTGTTCTATGATGGCAGGTGCAACAATATTTTTAGATTTTAGATGATTGAATATAATAGTATCCCATATACGAACTTGACCAAAACAATCTTGATAATTAACTTTTGCCTCATACGCCATGGTCAAATGCAACTCGATCAATTTCATCTTGTCTTCTAACTTATCAACAAGTTCTACATCTTGTATATTATATTCTATAAACTGTTGATAGTCTTTTTGATAAAACTCTTTAAATGTGTCATAAGGATTCTCGTGTTTCTTCTCACCTAGTTCTACATCACCTATATGATCTAGTCTATAACTCTCACGTCTAACAAATGTATGCTTACGATATAGGTCAAGGTAATCTAATACAGCGATACCCATCATATCCCAAGTCTTCTTCTCTTGTTTGTTTTCCCAACCACTAACTTTAACGCTACTCTCACTTACAATACCCCATGGACTAAACTGTAATATATATTCATCACCCATGAGTCTTCTAAATCTATTCATTAGAAAAGGTATATCAAAGAATTTAACATTCCAACCTGTGATAATGTCAGGATTATAATCTGTCCAGAATTCTAAAAACTTTTCAATCAATGCTATTTCAGTTTCGCACTTGAAAAACTTTACATCATCACGATCATTCACAAAGTCATTCATACCAAAGACTATGATCTTCTTTGTTGTATGTTCTTTTACTGTTATAGATATTAAAGGCTGATCTGCCTCATCTGGATTTGGGAAACCATTCTCACTCTCACACTCGATATCAATTGTAAGTATTCTTATCTGTTTGATATCCCAATCAATCTTGTCAGGAAATTCGTCTGCGATAAATGGATATTGATATTTTGTATTACCATAGTATTTAAAATCACTAACACCTTTATACTGTTCAATCCACTTCTTCGCTTCAGGTATACTTTCGAAAGTAACCTTACCTACATTACGACCGTCTAGTGTTTTATATTTTGATTCTTTACCTGATGGTATGAATAGGGATGGTTTATAATTGATTCTAAACTTCTTATGACTACCATCATGGTTTACACCACGAACCAATAGCCTGCCACGATATGGCAATACCGAAGTATAGAATTTCATTTATATTATATCTGTTTATTATTGAAATGTTTTTTTAAATTTACAAGTTTTTCTTCCGCATTAGAAAGTTGTTCTAATAGTTTATCTAGTTCAGTCAAGTGCTGAGGATGTTCTCCTATTGCAACTGGATTGTCAAAATAAATTATCATTGTAGCATTTGCCGAAGCAATATCAGCGATATACTTCTTCTCTAATGCCTTATATAGTGGATTTTCTGTTTGATGATTTTGTGCCATTGTTCACTCCTTTAATTATATAATATTATAACATATTTAGAATAGATTGTAAAGCGTTTATTCTAAACTATATTTGGTTGTTACTACATATTTTCTTGCTGGATTTACCATGACATTTATTCTGTCCATAAATGCTCTGTCAAATAGTATAGGTGTTCTTTCTTCTCTATCGTCTAATGTAAATTCTACTTCATATAAACCACCTAAAAAATCTACATCAAGTTTAACTACATATCGGTCTTCTTCATAGTTTCTTAAACCGCCAACTTTGATATCCTCTTTACGAATAATATCACTTGTAATAGTTTTGCCTAGTAAAGTCCATTTGATTTGCTTGCCAATAACTTTCATATTGTTAGCATGAATAACTGACATACCAGAATTACCTGTATCAAATTTAGCAACTATTTCGCCAAAAGGTTTAATTGAAACTATCTCTTTGTACCCACACTCACTAGGTACTTTTACCCAATTTTTTTTTTCTGAAAAGAAAGTAATAATTTCTTTACTAATATTCTGCCCACTTGCTTCTTCTATACCTTCTGTGCCGGGAGAAGAATTTACTTCAATAATAAATGGAGCATCCTTTTCTCTATTTCTACTTGGTATAAAATCAACAGCAGTCCATACTCCATTAACTGCTTTTGCAGCTAGTAAACTTGCTTCTATTTCTATTTCTGTTAGTTTAATTTTTTCTGGTTTAGAACCTAAAGATACATTACTTCTAAAGTCGCCCTCAATTACAGGTCGTTTCATTGTAGCAAGTACCTTACCACCTAATACTAATACTCTAACATCATAATCAGTTTTAATATATTCTTGTAAAAGTAAATCAGTATCTTCATCCTGTTTATTAATTAACTGTACGATACTATCTAATGATTTTTCTGACTCAATAAATAATACACCAACACCTTTTGACCCTCTTAATGTTTTCATTATAACAGGAAAGTTTGTGTCTAGTTTATCAAATGCTAATACTGATTTTTCAGGATCATTTATCAAAACAGTTTTAGGTTGTTTAATACCATAGTCTGAAAGTCTTAATGAAGTTCTATACTTATCAGCACATACATTAATGGTCTGTCTGCTATTGACTACACATATACTATGTTTTTCTAAAGTAGAAATAATGTCTAACCAACTATCTTTTCTTACAACAGAACCTCTTATGATTGCAATTGTATCAATAGGAGAAACTTCAAAGCCTTTTTCATCTTCTTTATTATGCAATTTAAAAATACTATCTTCGTATGATGTATAACCACCAGAGAGTCTATAAAGATAACTTTTCCATCCTAATTTTTCTGCTTCTTCTTGCAATCTATTAGCAGTATGAAAAGTTTTTGCTTTTTCTGGTTCATCTGTTATAATTAACAACTTGTATTTTTTGTTGTCTTTAGCTTCAGATATGAATTCTTTAAACTTAGGCGCTTTCATTTTCTATTTTTTTACCTATATTATATTTAGCTTGAAGATCCCACTCACCTTTTTCTTTAAAACTTAATACTTTGATTTGTGATAGAGGTGCTTTCTTTTCAGCAATTGAATTGTTTAATATAGCAATTAATCCCCAATCACTTAATAGTTGGGTAATTGTATTTCTTCGTTCAGCGTCATTTTCAGAAAAGTTTGATTCTTTGCCATCTAAAGCAAATAACTCTTTGAAATGCACTATAAAATATCTTCCTTGTTTATGTAAAATGTGACAAGATTGAAATAACTTTTTATCTTTTCTTGACGCCACACCTATTCTGGTTAAAGTCTCCCTAACTTTTAGAAAGTCATCAGGTTCTTTTAACTGTACTTCTAACATCTTCTCCGGATGCCAAGTATTATCTAATCCATTCATTTTATCCCACCTTTATATAATTTCTCTTTAATATTTTTCAATTGATCTTTGGTGAGTATATCAAGAGCGGACTTTGCCTTTTCATTACTATATCCATAAAACTCTTTTACACACTCAATATCTTTCAACTTACTCGCTCTTAAAAAAGGACTAAACCTTTTCTTTGATCTAATACTATTTAGTAGAAATTGATATTGCATATCTTTATCTAGGAAGTGATTACGATTCACTTCATTTACAAGCATTATGGTATCTGAAAAGCCAGACAATATCTTATTGATTATAAAAGCAGGATATTTTCTGATCCACTCTTTATCTTCGGACTTCATTAAGTCCTTTTTAGTAAAGTTTATGGAGTTAAGATATTCTGATAATTGGTAGTCTTTGTTCATATATTTTCCTAACTTAATTCGTATGCCATTTTTTTCTATTTTCTTTCACACTTAACATTTGTAAATTATCTACGCTTGATATTTTTTCAGGTAATATGTTATTATTAAAACCATAATAAACTGATAATTTGTGATCAAGTTGATAGCCGTTTTTACCACACTTAACTCTTTTTAAATTTTTAGGATTTATTTGGTCTTTAAATAGTCTATAGTTTTTTTCTGTTATATTTGATACAACGCTTCTATATTTTTTAAATTCATCTCTATTAGGGTTCCAATTAGGGTGATTTTTATGTTTTGGATAATTTCCTATTCTTGTTTGTCCTTCTTGTTGTTTACTATAAAGTTTAACACTTTTTGAAGTTTTTTTAGTTAATCCTTTATTCCAAGGAGGTCTTCCTGTGTTATCTGGTAATATACCTCTGGCAACTCTTTTTTTAGCTGACAATGACATCTTATCTAAAGTAATTTCATTGTATGGATTTTTTAATCCTTTATTCCAAGCTTCAGTATTTTTAAAATATTTTTTAAGAGATAAACTTATTTTTCTACAATGTTCTATAGGGTGTGGTTTTCTTTTAAAAAATAATCTGCCTTTAATAAAATTTTTACCTGGTAATTTATCACTTCGTTTATTAACTTTACCATTATTCCACCATATTTGATTACTGTATACCATAGTATTATTTATACAAACTTGCTTTTGTAGTTATTTAAATTTCACCTGTGACATTAGTTCAGTTAAACAGGCAACTAAATTAATTTCCTGGTCGCTCACAAAACTCGACTTATACTGATAATCAGCAATGATTAATACAGCATGAGGTATTGTAGATGGTTCTAAATTAGTATATAATGTATCATATATCTTTCTAAAAATCTTAACAGGATCATTGTCAAGGTTATTGACAACCCATTTTCTCATGTCACTAAACTCTTTACCTTTAAGGTGTGTGACCAGAGTCTTTAGATTTTCATCTGATACATTCACTAATATGCCAGCATCTATACTACCACTTACTGAATATCTTTGTAATTCATTAATGAGTTTTCTGAAATCTGGAAAGTGTTTAGTGATTAGTTCAACAAGCACCTTATCTTCATAATCTACATTCTGTTCTTTAAGAATATAGACGGCTCTTTCAAACAACTTACTTGCCAGTTTAGGTTTATCTTTAGGGTTAACTTTAAACTCTATGTTTGAGAATCTACTATGTAAAGGTTCTATGATTCTATTCTTAAAATTACAAGTAAGAATAAATCTACAATTCTTATGAAACTCCTCTACAAATCCTCTTAACGCAGGTTGTGTTGATTGTGGATTAAGATAATCTGCCTCATCTAGTATAACAACTTTCTTACCGCCTGATAACGATACAGTTGAAGCAAAGTTTTTAATCTTATTTCTTAATACATCAATACCACCTTCTTCGGATCCATTTATCATAATCCAATCGCAGTTCATTTGATTACACAATGCTTTCGCAACTGTGGTCTTACCGATACCTGCAGTACCAGAGAACAACATATTAGATATCTCACCTTTCTTAATGAAGGCTAAGAATAAACTTTTTAAAGAATCAGGTAATATACAATCATCAATAGTTTTAGGTCTGTAAGATTCCACCCAAAGGAAGTCGTTTGTCGCTTGTTTCATTGTTTACCTCTTTCATTATATAATGTATTGTTACACCTGTTTTTCTATTAGCTTCATTGATAGATTTATAATTTATATTTCTATATAGAACAGGAATGGAATTTGATGGTGATTTACCAAACATACCGTTCTTCTTACCTCGAATTGTATCACCTCTATTTTTTCGTTCAGCTTCACTATAAGATTTCCATAAATTTGTTTGTCTAATTGACGCACCTTTTTTTTGTTCTTCACTTTGTTTCTTACCCAACATTCCGTATGTAGCATACGATTCTCTAGTTTTAGTTTTATGATATTTTTTCATACTTTTTATAAAATTAATACTATCACTTGTATCACCACCGTCACCACCTTTCGTCATATTATAATGAGGTTTGAGTTTAGAAATAGTATCAACTTCTAATAATTTAGATTTACCTTCTCTTATTAATTCAATATAAAAATTATCTTTTCCATTTTTTCTCATAGATTTGTATAGATGATAATCTATATTTAAATTAAACGCATTATATAAATGTCTAGCAAATCTTTCTTCTAAAGATTTGGAGGTATATCCTATATAAAATTTTTTATTTACTTTATTTGTAATCTTGTATATTTTTATCATACAAATATTTATAAGACAGTAATTCTCTACTTCGTTATAGTACTGTCTGGTTCTAAAGCAATCCAGTATTCAATAGGTAGTTTTGTGTGTTTAAAGTGTGAGATTGATTTTGATGATACTTCGACATCATAATCGCCATCTAGCATTTTCATGTTCTCTACTTTGAAATAGAAAGTATAATCTGCTGTAGCGCCTTGACCTACTATGATATCAAAAGAGTTTGATGTATCGTTCTTCTTATCACAAACTTTAAGAACAATATCACCACCTTTTGTGCCGATCAATGATAAGTCTGGTGATTTTAAAATCGCCGCCATCTTTAACAGTTCTTTATAGTTTGATGATGATAGACTAAAGGTTACATCTGCCTCTGGCATTTTAACTTCTTTAGTTGGTGATACTATTACTGAAGGATCAGAATAGAAGTATTTTACTTTTGATTTACTACCTTCAGAAGATATTGTCATATACTTATCTTGTAAAGACAATTCAGGTTTAGTGAAACCTGATACTGCTGATAGAAATTCGTTTAGATCATAGATACCAAACTCGTTGGTAAATTTATCTGAAATCTTTGCCTTAGCAAAAATGTTTCTCATAGTTGAGATAGTTGATAACTCATCACCTTGTTTGATTAATATGTTAGTATTAATACTTGCAAAGTTTTTAAGAGTTTCAATCGTGTTTTGATTTAGTTTCATTATATATATCTTCTTTCAATTGGTTATTTGTTATCATTATATCATTTTTAAAAGTGATTGTCAAGCGTATTATCATGTTTTTTAATAATCCATTTTAGTTGTCTAAATGATATTCTTTTTCTATATACTATATTAGAATTAGTAGGAGATTTAAAGGAAGATAAAAAATAATCTTTAGTTTCTTTTCTCCATTTTTTAATAAACTCATTAATACTGTTCATGTTAATATTATTAGACTTAAATAAAGAGTAGTTTCTACTTGATATTTTTAAATATTTTGTTTTATTAAAACTCTTTAAATCATTACTAATAGAAATTGTTTTAGTTTTTGAATCAACGCCATTCAATACATAGTTTCCATCAGAAACATTAAATTCAATTTTTTCTGAAACATTTATTGGTGTATTATTAGCATTTAAAAATATCTGTTGACCATCAACAAAAGTCATTATTTTTTCTACTTTATATGGAACAAAATACGCCACACAAACTGGATTAGATGTATCTTCAAACACAACTTTATCTATTTTATCAATAATAAGACATCGATCTTTTAACTTTGAGTTTCCAATAAATGTTGATGGTATAATTACTGAAACATATTTACAATTTTCTAAACATTGTTCTAAAGCATCTAAATACATATCAGCATATTTTATTTTAATATCTTTTTCTTTTTTTCTTGATATCACAGTTTTAGCTAGATATGGTGGATTAGTAATACAAACATCAAATCCTATAGGAAAATCTTTGATTGTATCTCTATATTCTACATTTTTTTTTATTGGGTCTATATCGAAACAAGTCCATTTTTTTTTAGGAAAATAGTTTAAAATATCACAATTACCAGCAAAAGGCTCTAGTAATGATTGTGTTTCAAAATTTGGTATTTTATCTAACCAAAGTTTTAATGGTTTATCATTAAAAGGATTAATAGTAGAAAAATATTGCCCAAGTCTTTGTTTCTTATTCATATTCATTTAATTTATTTTGAAAATCAATGTGGTCGACTATCCAAATATTTGATTGTTTTACTTTATTTTTTAACGTATCAAAATTATGACCATCACCATCAAGTAGTGCTACATATTTTTTATTAGGTTCATTGTGTTTATTTGACCAATCGATAAAATCAATTATTTCTCTCATCACATTATCTTGATGTCCACCAGAACTCATACATACTTTAGCCGTACCCCAACCTTCAATATTTCCTGAAATTTTAAAATCAAAAGTTTTTAACCCATCTTCTTTGGTTAAATCATTAAATTTCATTATGTTTTCAGTCATTACTTGACCATTATTCATTGGTCGATAAGCAGTTGCTGACAAATCTTCAATTCTTATATTCTTATATACATCATCTATACCATTTATTATAACTGTTTCATCTTTAGTGCCTTGTCGACTAGCATCTAAGGCACAATATAATGAAGCGTGATGCAATAAAGATTCATCTTTGCGAATATCAAATATTGATATTTCATTGTTAGATATTTCATTGTAGTGTTCTATAAACCTTTTTAATGCCTCTGGATTGTACCATTTTTTATTGTGAAATTTATCATTAAAACATTTTTTAACATTTTCTCTCTGTCTTAATTTTCTTATTTCTTTTGCATTAAATGTGAATTTATTAGAGTTCATAATATATATTGTATCATTTTAGTAAGGGCCTGTCAAGCAGGCCCCAATATTATTATTTAATTTTGATTGACTTAGGTTTCTTTTCCTCAGGTACAATCTTTTCAAGATCAATAACAAGCATACCGTCTTTCAATTCAGCACCATTCACAACGACATCATCTGCCAAAGTAAACGTTCTAGTGAATTGTCTTTTTGATATACCTTTATGTATCGACCCAGCCAACTCTGGCTTATCATTAGTATGAATAGATTTAACTGTCAATTGACTATCAGCAGTAGATATGTCAATATCTTTTTTACTGAAACCAGCAAGTGCCATTTCAATATTCCAGTTAAGGTTATCTATTTTGTTAATGTTGTAAGGGGGATAATTTACAGTTCTTTGAGTATCTAGGTGTAAATTAAAGTGATCGAAAATGTTTTCGAACCCTACTGAAAATGGTCTTAGATCATTCCAGATTCTTAGTTCTCTATTAGTCATATTTGCTCCTTTGTAAAGCGAGTTAAATTATGATACCTCTTATGAGCGTATCGTTAGTATATATAAGTATTATTTTTTTAATTACAAGCCTTATATACAATTATTTATAAGGGCCTGATTAACAGGCCCCTATTATGAGTAATTTTTATTCGTCTTCTAATTGACTAGGTTTTTTGAAAAGAATTATTTTTTTCATATCACCGTTTTTATCAGCATGAAGTGTACTAATTGCTGGTAAAGAACCATATAAAACAATGTTATCAGTTTTTTTAATCTTACATTTATCACCACTAGCTTTAACATATGTGTTGGTAATATTTGCTATGTGAGCGTTAAATAAAGTTTTAAAGTTTGATACTCTTTCTTTATAACAATCTTCAACATTACTTGCGTTTAAGACACTTGTATGACAAACAACTCTAATCTGTTTACCACTTTCAATATATCTTTCTGCAGCCATAACAACTGCTTTTCTATCAATTGAATAAGAAACAGGCATATATTCAATATTATCTGTATCAATATAGTTATTAAGTTTCATCCAGTTATTAATTGAAGTAGGTGTGTTCCAATATAAAACTTCTTCTATATCGCTATTTTTATTGAATACTCTCATAGCGACAGCTCTTCTACTTGCGGCTTCAAATTTACCGTTACCACAAGCCTCTTCAACTCTTTCAAGTATTTCGTTTAGGTCTTTTTTAATCCATCCATTTTTAACTGCCGTATGACAATCATCATATACATCTTCAAGTTCAAGGTCACCTGCAGGATCATTTTCTGCATTTGCTTTTAAACCAAATAAAGAAGCTTCATTATCAGTAAACTCATAAATGTCTGCTATAATATTTTTAAAACCTTTTTCCAATAGAATTTGATATCTAGTTCTACCATTTGCCTGATCTAAAGTGCCGTCTGGCATTTGTCTTAATGCAATAGGTGGATGTTTAAGTTTAAAACCAAAGTTGTTTATATCTTGTTTAATTTGTTTAAACATCTTATTACCTGCTTTTCTTGCGGATTGTTTATTTGATGTAAATGTTTTTATTTCTGATATGTCAACTAATCTTCTATCAACTCTTTTTTTTAGAAGTCCGTTACCGTAAAGGTGTGGGTGAGTATAAATTGAATTGTTGCTATCGTTTTGATTTGGGTCATTAAGTTTTATTGACCATTCTAGGTTTTCTTTTGTGAATTTTTTATTATTCACAGGTACTAGTGTTGGGTTCGTTTTAGTCATGTTATGTTTTCCTTTATGTTTTATTTTTTTAATTTACTGTGTTTTTTAGGCACAATGGTTTTGTTAATCGTAATTACACAATTAAGTGTATCATAATTACACAATTAAGTGTAAAGTCCGCAGGTCGTGTTTAATTAAAAATTAATTTAATTAAAGGCAGTTTATTTACTAACGAAGTTAAACTGCCAAACATCTGCGATTAAGTATCTTTGCGGAAGATACTCTACCTCTTAAATGTAAGGGCTTACGATCAGCCTTACATTACTATTTATACGCAAAAATAGTCTTATCGATTAGAATAAGCGTATTTTTGTGTGCCGTATAAACTCTTAATACCAGCGGCAACGATTTCTTTCATACTCTTTTTGAATATTTTTGAAGCGCCTGCTGCTAAAATAGATTTAGTAGGTGTACCTAATCTGTAAGAAGTGCCGTTAGATGTTTGGTTAATGTAAACCATATGTCCTTCAACTCTTAATTGATCTACCATCCCTCTTGGTGATGTTAAATCAAACTTATTTCTTAAAGTTGTCCATGATACTGGTGCACCTTTAGATAATAGATTTAATACTTTTTCTTTTTTTGCTAATGTTTTTCTAGCCATTATATTTTCCTTTTTCAATTGTTGTTTAGTTAATTACATACATGATATCAAACAACATAGATATCAAGTAATTTTATAATTCGCCTTTCAGCGCTTTAATTTTGTTGTCTTTCTTGTGTCTTCTGATAGACTCTTTTCTTGCCTCTCTTTTTTTCATAGATGGTTTAATAAAATGAGACCTATCTTTTAATTCTTTCATTACGCCGTCTTTCATTAACTTTTTCTTTAAGACTCTTAATGCTTTCTCAACGTTATTGTTTCTTACTTCTATTGTATATGCCATATTATTCTTTATTGTTAAAAATTATCTCGGTTACATCTTGAATCCAAGCGGCCGGAATAGTAGTAACATTACCTACTGTTAATGTTTCATCTTCATCATCTACGATATAATCTGAAAAGATAATAATTTTTTCTTTTGTTTGAAGAAGTTTATAACCTAATGATACAGGTCTAGCAGGTTTAGATAACACTGCCTTATTGATATCTTGCCAACCAGCGTCACCAGTGGCGTCAAACCATTTCACTTCAACCAATGGATAATCAGCTATAGTACCAGTTAATAGTTTTTTTTTTCTACTTTTTGATTCTTTTTTAGAATTTTTCATATTAGCTGCCCTCTGTGTGATACTTGTTGGTGAAGTTCATAGGCAATCCGTTTGGATCATTCTGTTCCTCCTTAAAAAAGTCTTTTAATTTTTCTACTAAATTTTCATATGTGGCATAACAACCTCCAACCAAATCATTATCAACATATTCTTCAATATGGATATTACCTGCTGGTTTGCATTGACCATCTATTGATAGTTGGCCATCATTCATCATTGTTATTTCAACTTTTTTAGAATTTTTCATATTATTGTATCAATTTGTTTATAGTTATTATATCATTTTTAGGTTGTATTGTCAAGCAGTTCATATTATGTAATAACTTAGGGGTTTTTACACCCCTAAGCGGACTTACATTATGAATAGTTTTTAGATTAGACATCAAAATTGTCCTCATCATCCTCACTATCATCGGAATTCTTTTCAGATAAAATCTCAGCTTCTTCAGCTTTCTTTTTATCTTCTAGTATCTGATCGGCAGAAACTCCAGCGTCTACCTTTGTATATAGGTCAACAAATGATGTTTTAGTATCATTATCGAATCTATTCGTACAAACTTCAATCGCTTTCATTTTACTATTAAAGATCGAATATGCCTCAGCGATATGTACAAGTCTTCTTGTACTGATTATCTCATCAACACCGCCGTCTTTATAAGTCTTTCTGATTACATCTGCCCACGTCACTAGATTAGTAGCAAACTTATCATCTGCTTTACCAGCAGATTTTAGTTTAGTCGCAATAATCTTTTGTTCAGTTTTTGCAGCAGGATATTCTTGTTCAAATGTAATAGGGAATCTTTCTAGGAAAGCCTCATTAAGAACATTTGTACCAATGAATTTACCGTCATCTGAACCTTGACCTTTAGTATTCGCAGTAGCAAGTACATTGAATCCAAACTTTGGTTTAACAAACTTGTTAATCTTTTTAACATAGATTCCTGAACCTTCAAGGATTGGTTGTAAACACATGATCTTATTAGAAGCAAGATCGATCTCATCTAATAACAAGACAGCACCTCTCTCCATCGCCTCAATAACTGGACCATTCTGCCAGATAGTTTGACCATCTTTTAGTCTGTAACCACCAAGTAAATCATCCTCATCGGTCTCAATCGTAATATTAACTCTTATCATCTCCCTCTTGGCAACAGCACAAGCTTGAGTTACAGAAAGTGTTTTACCGTTACCGGATAATCCTGTAATGAATATAGGATAAAACTTTTTAGATGTTATTACATTTTTAACATCAGCAAAGTTACCGAAAGAAACAAAGTCCTTGTCTTTTTGCGGAACAACATTGTCAGTTAGGGAACTAACTACATATGCGGCTTGTGATTTAGTATCTTGTGTCTGAACTTCATCTGTAATAACTTCTGAAGAAGTTAGAGGTAACTTGTAAAGCCCTCTACTCACTTTATACTTGTCAGTTTTTAACCAATTGGGATTAGCAATTTTCTTATCCGCAACTAGATTATTAATCTGAGTTCTGGTAACTGTTTCAGAATTGTACGTTTTGTACAAAACATCAACTACCGATTTTTGTTTTTCATTAAGTTCGTTCATAATATTAAGTCCTTTCGTTTTAGTTATATTATTTTCTTTTCTCATAATGTACTCTTATGGTATCATAATTTTGACATAAAGTCAAGCGATTATAATCGTTGGTATACAACATTTTTTCACTCATTAAGCAACCATCTTGATAAAGTTGTTTAATAATACTCTTGAATTCAGTCTTTTTTTCATTCCAGACATGAACATTCTTTTTAATTGACTCTTATTGGCAGTTTCTATGCCATCATAAACTGTATTAACAACTTTAGTATCTGATTTAACATAGAAATATACGTCATAACCAGTATTGTAATCAGCGATAAACTTTTCTTTATTGAATTTAGAGTTTGCCAATGCTTCTTTTCTGTATGGCACTTGAAATAGATATCTTAAATCTCTATACTTACTTGCAAGATAGAATCCAATAGTATCTAAGTCATATTTCTTTTTAAGATACTTCAATAATCTATAAGTTAAATCTTTACCAGAACCTCTGTAACTACTCTCACACTTAATATATTTGTTATTAAGTTTCAATCTTACTTCGCCACCGTTTTTGGTATGTAATGAATTACCAGAGCCGTCAGTTAAAGTTACTAAAGCAACTTTGTCTGTATGATAATCTTTTTTGAATTTTTTGATAATAGAATCCATCGCAATCAAAGACTCATTAAGAGGCGTTGATGATAGGTAATAACTACCTGAAATACTAGGCACACTAACATTATTTGGGTTTCTCCAGTCATTTCTATCATTGAAATATCTTGCCGATCTATGTAGGTTCTGAGCACATCTTACAAAATCTGATTTACTTTGTTTATGTGTAAACATTTGACATAATCTAGTAGTCTGATCTGGCATTATTGTCTTATCACTTACTATAAAAGGATTATCTGGATGATTTTTTTCTTTATTGTCATAATGACTACTACCATTATTCATAAATTTATATACTGAAAAAGGTATATTGATCTTTCTGCAAAACATAACTAGATTCAATAACTGTTCAACAGTAGGTTTAAGGTGATGTTGCATTGAACCTGACCAATCAAGTAAGAATACCATACCGTGATTCTTTTGATTAGGCACAGTAGTTATCTTTTTGAATATATCTTCAGCGAATTTGTAAGTATGTAGTTTATTAGGATCAATAACACCTGTCTTATCTTGTAAAGCACGAGCATACATCTTAGCGTTCTTCTTCATTTCAAACTCTTTAACAAGATAGTTTACAACGTTAGAAGATTCTTTTAAGAATTTTACAGTATCTTGTTTTATACTAGATAGAACAACTTGATCGTAATCTGTTAATTTTGAATCATACATAGCAAAATCTTTGATGTATTTCTTGTAAGGTATGATTAACTTCTCTAATCTAACTTTTGGTAATTCAACATATGACAGTTCTCTAGCATTATCATCTTGTAATTTTTTAACAGCCTCATCAAATGCTTCATTAGTTAATGATCTAATTTTTTCATCACCACCAGCACCTGTACCAGTACCAACTTGACTAGTTTTTGTATCTTCTTTTTTATCACCTTCACCAGTTTCTTTAGATAAATATTCTTGTAGTTTTTCTTCTGTATCTTTATCTAGTTTTGTATTGTCTGAACTATCTGATTGACTATCACCTTTTGATTTTTCATCACCTGACTCTTTAGGTGCATAAGACTTTTTTAATTCAGGATTCTTTTTAAGTTCTTCTTTACAATAGCCTAGTATATCTTCAGCAAGTTTTTGTACATCAGCAAATGATTTACAAGCGTCAACTAGTTTTACAAAGTGATTTTCTTTTTTATTGAAATTAAAGTTTAAAGTTTTAGAAGATTTGAAATACATATTGATCTTATCAATCAATCCATAATCTGATTGTTGTCTACCTTTAGTACCAAAGAAATTGTCTTTGTACATCTTTCTGAAACCTAATAGATAGTCATTAGTTAAACCAGGATATTTCTTCTGTATAAGTTTATCAATTCTAGCGTCTTCAATAACATTTACAAATGATCTAAATTCATCTGATCTATCTTTCATATCCATCCACGATTGTGCCGGTGTGTGTAGAGCATGAGAAACCTCATGACCAACTAACATATCATAAACGTGTTTAGATTTGTGTTCTTCTTTTAAAGTAGGGATTGTTAAGACTCTGTTTTTTACATCAAAAGAAGCAGTCTTTACAGCGTTCTCTTGTACTTCAATATTTTCTGTTGCTAGAAGCTTTGCAAGTTGTGATTTATTTTTTTTCATAATGTATAACTTATGGTACCATACTTTGATACAAAAGTCAAGCACTAAAAAGACTAGTAAATACTAGGTTTTTTGCATATATAAGAAAGAACGAAACAAGAACATTAGTAAAATCAACACTTTTTGAATATAAAAACAGGTTCAAACTTACGACCTGATACATCTGGTCTTTTGTATTCACCCATATATTGTTGTTTCTGTTTAGTTTCAGTAATATCTCCGTCTAATGTAGAAACGGCAGAACCGCCTTGTTGTGTAGATAATGATAACCACCATGTATCTGTATGTGTAAACCCTGCTTGTTTAGCAAGATCAACTGTATCCTCTTCAAACGTTTTATATTGTTTTGTATTTGCAACGTTCAATCCTAAGAACTTATCTGATTTAAGACCTTTGTAAGCGTTCTTAATAGTTTGAAGTAAAAACTTCTCTTTCCACATATCACTTGTGGAAAACTTAATACTTGATTGTTCTGGCTCATCGCCATATGCTTCCCAACCAAAGTAAGGTGGACTTGTGAATACAAAGTCTAATGAGTTATCTTCAGGTATGTATGTTTCACTACCTTGTCTTAATAATGTATATGATAGATGTTTGTGACCATACTCATCTCTAATCTTTTCTAATCCTTCGTATGTAGGTATACAAGGATCAGTACCTATGTAATTAACGCCAGCAGATATCGCCCCTAATAGTCTACCACCATAACCCATACTAGGATCCCATACTGTACCTGCCTCTGTGCCTTCAAGTGGACTTTCTTTATCTACAAAGATATCATACATTGCTGCGGCCGCCGTAGGTCTAAAGTTAGAAACCATTTGAGTACCTGTGTATCTTCTTAACATAGATCGCATATCTGATTCTGTAATTGAATGTGCTGCTTTTTTAGTAAAGAAAGTACCTGTTAGTATTTTGTTTAATCCTTTTTTAAGATGTTTTTCATCATGCCATATCTCCATAGGTGTCTTCATCTTACCACATTTGATTCCCCATGAATGTTCCATATAAGACCATGCAAGATTAAGACCATGTGCGGCTTGACCTATGATCTTATTCTTTCTATCGACTAAGGTATCTCTTTTGAAATTTACTAACTGATTGAATATGTTATCACGCCATTTCTTATCTTTAGGATAGTAAGGGAAACCTCTTTGTTTCCATTCATCATGTACTTGTTGTAAAATTAATTCGTCTGTCATATAGCAAGGTTTAATATTATTAATGTTATGAATACAATTATTATAGCTAAAATTAAAGGTTCGTTTAATAAATCATATATCATAGTTTTTATAATTTTTATCATAGAGGTATCATACAATCTGTACATTTAAGCAAGTATTTGATTATACCCATGCCTAGAAATACTAGACCTATAGCGTTTAAAACAATCAATGCTCTATCGTGCCACATCATACCTACAAAGAACCAACCTGTAACTCCTGCAAATTGTAAGTACATATTATAAGGATACATATCTAACGAGGTAAATGCCATAGCATGAATAAGTATTATAGATGATAACCATTTAAGATACCATGATAGTCCGTGTGCTGGTGTGACTTTGTTTATTTGTGTGTTCATAGTGATTTTATTCTTTCCATAGATTCTTTAGCATATTCTTCATTTATTTCTGAACCTATCCATTGTCTATTAGTATTAACGCAAGCCTCAGCTGTCGTTCCTGATCCCATAAAAGGATCATAAACAATATCATCTTTATCTGTATAATTTTTTACAAGTAATTCTATTATTCTTACAGGCATACCATAACTGTAATTATTCCATTTTGATTGATTGATAACAAAAACATCTGGTCTAAAATCATTAATTAATTTTCTTCTATAGCTGTTTCTACTGAAAGTTAATAAATGTTGATAATTCATTCTGAACATATCTGTGTTTATTGATTTAACCCATATCTTGTGGGTATGTAAAGTGTATTTTAAACTTTTAAACGCTTCTATTACTATTGAAGATTTTGATATGACTTGACCTTGACTCTTTCTATCACTAATGCATATTGAAACAAAGTTGCCTTTAGGATTCAACTCTTTAGCGAAAGAATTTATAAAATCTAAGTAAGTCCAACTACTATCTTTAGTGTCTTTTTTTAACTCATCAAAATCAGGTGGTGAGGTAACTACATAATCATAATCAAGTTTTCGTTCTAATGTCTTTAAACAGTCTTCAATATATAAATTCTTTATCATATGTACTATTATATCATAGATGATTGTCCTGGTCAAGCAATGACACGCTAAAGTCTATTTTTTTGTTGGTGGTTCGTTTTTATTAGGTCTGATCCATACAGGTCTATTGTCCCCACCAACGTCAAAATCGTGATATGAACCTTTTTTGTATGTATTATAATTAGGCATAGGTGCTTTACCAGTAATACCTTTTTCTATATCTTCTTTTGAAAATGCAGGTTTGTTATTTCTTTCAAAACTACCTACGTTAATAGGGTAACCTGGTTTTAATTTCTCAACTTTGCCACCTTTTTCTAGGAACTTTTTCATTTGTTCATCTCTTTCAGCTTGAGATGATTTAGGTTTAAATTCTTCTAAACCAGAATTGTCTTTAAAATTAGTCATTCTTCTCCTTCTATTTTTAATTTATCGTCTTGTGGCACCCAACCTTTCGGTGCCTCTATCATTTCTTCTTCTTTCATTTTACCCCATATATCCTCAAAGAGAGCCTCAGGATCATCTAACATAAAGTTTACTGCTTTTCTTAACTTCTCTTTATTGTATTGTACTTTTCTTTGAAAGTCATAATATGCTTTTAACTCTTTATATTTTTGTTTTGGTATAGACATTATCTTATTGTTCTATTCCTTGTAAACTCTTTTATCATTTTTATTCTTTTCTTTTCAGCAAGTTCTAGTTTAAACTTACTCACTAGATCAGTAAATACATATCCGTTCATGTGTTCGTTTTCATGTTGAAATATTCTTGCTGGCATACCATGTAAAGTTTCTTCTATCTCTTTCCCATGTTGATCTGTATATTTTACAGAACACCACTTAGGTCTATTGATAGATAAGAATAAGAATGGAAAAGACAAACAGCCTTCTTTGAAGTTTACTGTTTCTTCGCTAACATCATTAATTAATGGATTAAAAACTGATCTTAATTTACCGTTTTCTATCTGAGGATGTCCACCCATGATAAACATACGATACGGTAGTCCTACTTGATTAGCAGATAATCCAAGTCCACCATATTTAACCATACTATCATACATTACTTTTGATAGATCAACTCTATCTTTGAAATCAAACTCTTTCAAAGTGTCATCTATGAATGGTGCAATTTGCATTAACAATCTAGGATCACTAGGTGGTATTAAAGGCAGTAATCTTTTCTCTGGTGCCTTTGGTTTATCTTCAGGTCTTAATTGATCTAAACTACCATAGTCTAGTTTAATTTCTTCTTTTTCACTTTTGATTAAAGGAACTTTACCACTTTGTATGTTCTCAAAATTCTTAGCGATTTCTTCTATTTTCTCTGGTGTTAGTTTTTCTGTCATTATGCCATCCTTGTAAAGTTTTTATATTTCTCGAACCTAATAATTGAGGGAAATTTATCTATTAAAGTATCGCCCTTGTGTGAAATAACAAAAACATTTTCTTTTGCTAGTTTGTTGGTTAGTATTCTCATAAACTCATCTGTACCTGAAGCGTCTAATGAACTATCAAATATTTCATCTAATATTAATAGATTTGTATTCATAGAGTTTTTCATCTTAGCAATCTCTCGCCAAGTAAATAGTATTGACAAGTCTATTCTTAACTTCTCACCTTCACTAAATGAATTATAGTTAAACACATCACGGTGCCTAGATTTAATTGTTTCATTAAACTCCTCATCAAGTGTAAAATTAACAAAGAAATCCATATCTGCTAGGTTCTTATTAATAAATTGATTCATTATTGGCAGATATTGTTTAATAATCTTTGTCTTGATACCTGTATCTTGCATAAGATATCGTGCAGTATCTAGGTAAATCTTATGTTCTTTTTGTTTAACTTTAGTTGACTCTGCCTCTGTCAGTTGTTCTTGTAATTCTGTAAGCTGACCGGTTGCAACACCTGTTGTAAACTTGTCATCTGATAACTCATCTATCTCATTCTGTTTATCAATGATATATTTATTTATTTCTGATATAGATGTTTCGTATCTATTAATTAATAACTCTTTCTCTCTTATGGCAACCATTGTTTCATTGATCTTTGATAATCTAGTTTCAGTAGTTGTAATCTCTTTCACTAACTGACCCATAGCACTATCAATCTCAACAACCTTGTTCCTCTTCTTATCAATTATACTTGTTTTAAATGCCTCATCAATAGTTTGTTGACAAGTAGGACAATCGTTATGAGTTTCAAAGAACTTCAAGTCTTTCTTATGTTTACTACAAGTATTTTCTAACTTAGCCTCCATATTATGAAGTTGTTTATACTTGTTATTGATTTTAGTTTCATCTATTATCTCATTCTGTAAAGCAATCTTCTCAGCAGATACTCTGTCTATATCTAATTGATAGTTATCTATGTCTGTCTGTGCTTTTTGTATCTCTAGTTTTTTCTTATCAATGAATTGTTGATTGTTACCACTTAAATCTTCTATGTGTTTCTTTTGAGAATCTATCTTACCTTCTATTAGTTGAGAATTAAAATCTGATTGTTTGATTAATTCATCTTGTGCCTGAACTTTTGTTCTAAGCATGAAATTCATTTTAGAAAATATCTCTATGTCTAGTATTTCTTCTACAACATTTCTTCTATGTCTGGAACTTAATTGCATGAAAGGAACAAACGAGGCATTACCTAATATAACAACCTGTGTGAATGATCTAAAGTTTAGTTTTAATATTGTTGTTTCTAAATGTTTTTGATAATCTCTTACGGCAGCGTCTTGATTTAACATTATACCATTACACCATATCTCAAAAATGTTAGGCTTGATACCTCTAATAATCTTATATTCATTCTGACCGATTAGAAACTCTACCTCTACCACACAATCTTTCTCATTGATACTATTGACCATCTGATCTTTTTTAATATTTCTAAATGCTCTCTGAAATAGACCAAAACATAATGCGTCTAGCATAGTTGATTTACCGGCACCATTTTCACCAACAACCAATGTCTTAGATGACCTATCTAGTTGTACTTCTATAAACTGTTGACCTGTTGATAGAAAGTTTTTATATCTTATCTTTTTAAAATGTATCATACTTCATTACCCCACACATCCCATCCTTTAGTTTTTTGTCTAGCAAATAATTCTATTCTAGGTAGATCACCACATAGTTCTATTATATCATTTCTTATTCTATCTGGTTTTCTACTATGTTCTCTAATTCTTTCATAAACAACTTGATGAACTCCCATTGATTTTCGTTTTGGTTTTCCTTTAGTGCCTATCAAACAAAGTTCACTATTACTTCTTGTCCAATATCCCAAACCCCAAAAAAAACTATCAGCTTTCTTATTTTTTTTAATCCAATTAAATCCACAAGTTTTGTAAGTGAAACCCCATTTATTTATTGTTTCTATTCCTTCAAGTAATTTTGGAAAAGTTACCCACAAAAATAGCATACAATCTTTATCTGCAATATCTTGAACTGGTAAATTATAAATTTCTTCTTTTGACATTATATCATAGGGCACTTTTCTTGTTACGGTTTTATCGTTCCAATGTTTAAAGTGCCAAGGCGGATCAGCATAGATTATGTTGTATTTTTTATTTGGTAATGATATCATTTGATTGGTATATCCGTATCTTGTGCCTCTAAAAATGTTTCTTTAATCATACTCTTTAATTTGTTCTTATCTAAATCAACAGGCAATTGATCTACAAAGTTATTTACAAGTGTCATTGTATCTTCTGTGCCGTCAGCAACATCATCACTTACTAGGTTGGCGTTTAGATCGGAGTAATCTTCTAATATCTTTAACTCGTGTACAGTTATTTTATTATATAATCTATCAAGCAATCTATCAAACATCTCATTGTTTTTCTTACTGACAACTATAAGTTTCACAAATTTATTATGTAGAGAACTTATATCAAAATTATCATAGTTTGTTTCTGTATCATTGTACATTAACTTTTCAAATATAGTATTAGGATTAAGTATAAACTCTAACTCTCTCGTATCAGTATCAAATATATGAAACCCTTTTGTTTGACCGTAATCTGACCATGTCATTTCATATTGAGCACCTAAATAGAATATCTGACCATCATCACTTTTAGAATGAAAATGTCCTGAGATTGTTTTCTCAAATCTTTTTACAATACTCTTATCGTAACCGTGCGTTTGTGTTATGTTCTCATGCATAAAGAAACCATTTAAGTCTAGGTGTGCCATACAAACATCTGCCTTTGCTGTATTTAACATATTAAATGAATGTTCTTGATTTTCAGGATTTATCCAAGGTAGCATTAATATATCAAGACCATCAAAGTTTACAACTTTAGGTTCTTCGTATATCCAAGGCTCGTTGACACCGTCAGGTGCAGTACATAACTGTTGTAATGCATTTACGCTGTTTGTATTCTTGAAATAGATATCGTGATTACCTATAAGGATATGAGTATCAATCTTCTTATCCCATAGTTTCTGTAAGAACTTCTTTTTAAAGTTATCAGCAACTCTAAAATTAATATATTTTCTTCTATCAACTACATCACCTAAATGAATAAGTGTTTTGATATTATGTTTATCCACATATGGAAAAAATACTTCTTCATAGAACTTATGTAGAAAGTCATCAAAAATCATACTATCGTTTCTCACACCAAAGTGAGTATCATTTAGCAGGGCGATTAGCATATAATTACTTTTTTTTCTTCACTTTTTTTGGTTCTTTCGGTTCACTTGGCAATACATTTCTTTGTAAAAACTCTAACATCTGATTTTTATATTGAGCGTCATCGCCAGTTAATGTATCTAACATCATTTCAGTACCAGAACTTGCAATTAGTTTAGCCTTAACATCTTGCTGTTTCTTTTCTTTTTGTATTCTACGAATAAATGCATAATATATAATCTGTGTGAAGTATGCAAATGGGTTACTAGATTTCTCTGGGTTGAAGTTTCTCATGTACTGTAAACAGTTTTCTATACCGTCTGATATCATGTCATCACGATAAGTATAGTTTATAAAATTCGGTCTGTAAGATAAGTGATTAGCGATCTTCAAAAAACACTCACCTATATAGTTAGTCACCATTGGTGCTTTTCGTTTCTTGTCTTCTGCCTTCTGGACTTTTTCTCTGTGTTCTATCATAGCAACTAAAAACTTCTTATTATCTACATAATGTGGTTTCAGTTTTGCTTTTGTTTTTTCCATAATTTATCTTTCTGATTAATATATCTAATTATATCATTTTTATATCTAAATGTAAAGCAGGTTGTATTAATTAAATTGTTTTTGTAATACGCTTGACTATTCTGGTATCTATGTTATACTTGCATATGTAGATGCTTAGAGAACCAGCTATATAGCTATATTTTAATGGATAGTTTTCTTACCAAATAGTTCAAATAGGTCTTCTTTATCCCAATCCACTTCTTCTTGTGAGGACTGTAGTGCCTGCATTTTTTCCATTTGATCCGCTAAACTAAATATCTTTTCCATTTCTTGAGGAGAAAGAACAGGTTTAGATTTAGTCTTTTCTAGTTTGTTTAATATAACCTCATAGTAATGGGATATATGATCGTCCGCTTGGGTAATAATCATAACCTTATCTTTAGGAATAATGAATACTTTATCATCTGTAAATGGCAACCAAGGTGCAAGTGTAGAATCTTCTTTAGAACCAAATTCTGTATTTCTTTGTATGGTTTTTAATTCTAATGCATTTGTGATTCGTAAGAAGTCTTTATCAACTGTAATCGAACCCATGATAGTGCTACCATCAGTTAGTCTAACCATACGATAATCTGTTTTAACTTTAGTCATAATACTATTTAGTCTTTTAGGTTAATGTTATGTATCTCGTATTCAAACTCTTCCTCTGTGTATATACTTATTCTTTCCTGGAAGTGTTTTAGCGTATAATTCTCTTTAGACTTATAACTTAAATCATCCGATATATCATATAGAGTTGCATTAACTTTATTATCACCTAGTCTTAGACCTCTACCGATTGATTGTAGATTTCTTATTCTACTCTTTGATGGACTTGCAAAGATTATATTGTGTAAATTTTTAATATTGATACCAGTAGAGAATGTTCCATAACTTGCAACAATAATAGCATTGTTTTCTGTTTCAACTATTGATCTAGCCTTCTCTCGTTCTTCCGTATCAACTCCGCCATATATATAAAAAACCTTTCGACCTTCTTCTGCCTTATCTTCAATAATCTTATGTAAATTCTTACCATGTTTCTCTACGAGTTGAAATAATATTAAAGTATTACCTTTCAGTTTAAGTGCTAGATTACGAATGAAATTATTTCTTGATGTACTGCCAACCAAATAGTCTATCTCGTCTTGATACTTACCTTTTGATATGATCTTTGCATTTGACTCACTATGTTTAAGTATTAGACATCTCACAACAAGATTACTTAACTGATTTTTATCCATTAATTTTTTAGTTGTAGTTACCTTATTAACGGCACCAAATAGTCCTTCTAATACTAACTTATGTGTATGAGCACCATCTAATGTTCCTGTAAGACCAATACGATATTTACAATCAACTAGTTTAGTCATAATTTCTGTCAATGATTTTGATTTAAATAGATGAGCTTCATCACCAAATACAACACCGAATTGCTCAAAGTATTCTTTTGGCAACTTGTATAGACTTTGCCATGTAGATATTAATACTTTCTTATCTGTTTGATTAGAGTATCCACTATATAATCTATGACAATATCTCTTTACATTCCAACCATACGATTCAAAATCGGTATACATTTGTTCCACTAATGATGTCGTAGGTACGATTAGTAGTATTCGATTGTTAGGGTTATCCTTGATTAGATGACTGTAGTAACGTATTAAAGAATATATGATGAATGACTTACCGGATGCTGTAGGACTCACCAGAAGCGTCCTATTGCGTTTTAAACTATGGTATATTGCGTCTATCTGATAATCTCTTGCTTCAAATTTTTGACCTAAACTATTTGAAAATTTAATAACAACATCTCTATCAACTTTATTCTCTATATCTACATCTTTACCAGCGACTATGTTATAACCTCTTTCTTCAGCAAATGCCTTAATGTATGGATATAGACCAAAGTAAATTTCTTTAGTTTTCTGTGAGAATAATCTTATCTTTCCATCCCACATTCGATTACGAAATGCTGGCATGAATTTATATCCTGGTACATAGAAAGTAAAGAATTCTGATATCTCTCGTTGTACACCAGAGTCGCACTCAACCGTAATGTAAACTTCGTTCTTTTTTTCTATAATGAGGAGATTAGAATTGTCTTGATTGTAAGTCATATAAATGTATGTTCAATGTTTTCATACTTATATTTATAATGCTTATATCCATAGTTTTCCTACGACCCAACCTACGAGTGATTTCCTGATACCTTTGGTTACTTTATCTACCTTATGCCATGTATGACTAGGAAAGATAATCATTTCACCTTTTTTAAGTTTAATTGTTTCTTCTGTTGTCTTATCTACTATTGGATGTGGTACACATATTTTAAAATCACCACCCTCAAATTCATCATTTAAACATAATGTAAAACTTAATTTTCTAATCATACCATTTCTATAAGGTTTACTATGAGTATCTGTATGCCAATTATAATGATCGTCTTTTTTATATCTAGTATATTGTAAAGATTCGAATTCTTTTAATGAAAAATTAAATGTTTTGTTAGCTGTATTAATATAATTTTTAAGTTCTTTTGGAAATTTATTCTGAGGTACCCATGATATTTTAGAGCTTCTTCTACTCTTATCGTTATTACCAGATTCAATAGTTGCTTCTATAATATCTAGTGACTCATTATCTTTTATTATTCTATCACAGATATTATTTGGTACCGTTATACGAAAATTATTATATTGCACCGCTAGTAAACTTCTTCCATTCAATAGCGTTTTTAATTAAAAATGTTCTATTGTTTATACTTCTTAAAACTTGTTCAAGGTACTTAACGATTTGATTTTGATAAGCCACTTTTTGATCTGCTCTTTGTAAATCTGAATCTGAATCCATATAGATATGCACATCTGACTTTAATACTTTTATATCAAAAGGTTTTAATAGATATACTGCCGAGTCCGCTTTACCTGTGTAGTATTCCCATTTATCTCTTATCATAGTCTTATGTTCATATTCAGATTTCTTCAATAGTAAAGAAAACTTATTAAAATATTGTAGATACTTATTATGTAATAGAGGTATCTTAATTGACTCGGCGTCTAGTTCTGTGTCATCTAATTTAAAATCTCTATCTACTGATTGTTGTAATTCTTCTAATGTCATGTATATATTATATCACCTTTTTGATTAATTGTAAAGCGATTGAGTCATTTCTTCTTGTGTTATATATTTTAGATTAGTACAGTCTGACCACTCAGATATTTTAGAGGCAGTCTTTAAATTACCCTTGTTTACCTTGTAAAACTGAACATCTGAAAACTTATCAAATGTATTCTTATGTTGTAGTATCCAGTTAAATGTTTCATCTGGATTATTTGGATTCATTGCCATAGCGTCTTTATCGCCATAACCTTTTGTACCTGCATATAAGTTATTAATTTTATTGTCATTAGAATATAGATCATGTCCTACTATATAAACTTCTTTGGCATTTAACTCACAAGCCAAATGTACTGATCGACTACCTGTTGCATATGCGAAACCATCTACATCTGGTTCAATGTTTATTATTTTATCTTCTTTAGAAACACCTGTGATATAAGTTATACCTAAATTATGCCCCCTTATAAGTGTGAATATTCCATCAGCACCGTGATAAACAACTTTTTCACTATCATTCCAAACAATATTAGTTTTGTCTGCCATTGTTTTCATCATTTCTTTCGCAACAAATATAGGAACAGGTGTCCAGTAACCTAGATATACTTTCATATCTTTGAGATTTGCATTACGATATATCTCGTGTGATATTCTTGAATCTAATGCTACTAATATATCAGGCGTGAAATCACGATAGATTGCATTACAACCTATTACAGTTGCATAGTCTTTCATCTTGTTGAGGTTTAGACCTTGTCTTGATTGCCCATTACCTAGGCAGACGGCCTTGTCGATCCATGTTAAAGTATTCATCAAAAGTCATCCTATATATTTTGTTGTCTTATAACTGTACTATTTCGTAATACATATAATTGAAACTTGCCTGCACCTGTATATAATCTACATCACTTGCTTTGATATCATAAGATATTGCTCCTAAAGATAAAGGAAATACATTTTGAAATCTTATCTCAGTTTTTGCAATGTTTTTACTATTTAATACTGTTAAAGTTGCGTCTGAATACATACCACCTTCAGAAAGTGGTTGTTTAATAGATGTTCCTGTTGGTGATGAACTTGCAGTTGAACCTGGAAATCTATCAGAACCTATTGCCTGTAAAGATTTAAATTGATTATGGTCTTGTGGAAAACCTAAACCTATAATCCAGTCATGTAGTTCTTTATAGTTATTTAAATTTTCATCTACCAGAAACGATATATCTAAAGTTTGATATGTAACCTTATCACCAATGCCAGCAATATCTTTTAATGGTGTTTCAAAACTTGTTGAACCTAAGGCAATACCAGGTATATTTGCAGTTTGTACAAAGAATTCAACATTAGGTAATTTGTTCATTTTGAATCTAAACTGAATAGGACTTGCATAGTCCATTACACTAGGTTGTCTAAGGTTTGCGTTTGTTTCTGTCATACTACTATTTATAACGGTTTTTTAGACCAAAAAAAGGCGACCCGAAAGCCGCCTTTTAATATATTGTCTCTACTGTAGAAGTAGAAAGTTTCCTTACATTATATTTGATACCTTAACTCTACGGTAATAGATGTTTGTATCAGCAGCAGCAACAGCACCACTATTGTCTAAAGCACCAGTACCATTAGTCGTTGCGAATGGGTTTTGAACCATTCCATATCTAGTCTTGAATCCAATTTTTGGTTGGAAACTATCTTGACCAACTGCTCTTACCATTTGTAATGGCACGTAAGGACAATAGAATAGTCCAGAGTCGTATGGTGAAGAACCTTTGTAACCTACAACGTAGAATTGCGAAGCAGAAATGTTTGCACTATATGGATCAATGTAAACTTTAAATTTACCATTCAATACACCAGCGAAAGTATTTCCTGTGTCATCAACGTTTAAGTTAGTAGAAAGAGCAGGAGCGTAATCTAATACACCACTCATTTGAAGTGCAGAAGCAACATCAGCTGAACAGATAATTATATTACCTTTTCCTCTTCTTGTTAGTTGACCAATCGCATTAGCATCTCTCTCTAATTGGAATAATAGTCCTTTGAATTTCTCAACTGACCATCTACCGTTAGAGTCTGTGTCAAGGTCAAACGTACCAGCAGTAGTAGTATTAACTTGAGCACCCGCTCTTGCGTGGCTGTAGATTGTTCTAACAACTTCTCTATTGATTTCCGCAAGGATTTCAGAAGATAGAATGTTAGCAAGTTCTGTTTCAGCGTCTAAACCGTGGATTGCTTTTAAGTCTTGAGCAAGTTCCATAGTGTATTCAGCTTTAAGAGCTCTTGATTTAGCAGTAACCGTAACTTTATCGATTGAGAAAGCCATTTCAGCAAACTCATCTGTACCATCACCCAAAGTTTCTGCTTGTGCAGTAGTCATACCAGAACCAGTAGTGTAAGTACCTACAGGTGAATCGTTAAGTATTGACGGGTTAGTACCAGCTTGGTCGTCCGGTGATCCAGATCCGCCAGCAGCATCCGTTGAACTGAATGAAGTATCAGCTTCGTCAAATAATGCTTCAGCACCTGCTTGAGAACCATATCTTGACTTCATAGCGAAGATAAGACCAGTAGGTCCAGTCATCGGTTGTACACCACAAACGTCATAAGCAATAAGGTTAGGCATTGCTCTTCTAACTAGTGATATTAAAACCGGATCCCATTTACCAACTCCACCTGTGTCAGGCATAGTTCCACTAAAGTTAGCAGGACTTGCTTCTGTCATAAATGCTGAGTCTTCTCTTGTAGCTCTTTCTTGGTTTTCCAAGATAACAGTTGTTACAGCTCTTTTGTATGCGTCATTGATTTTTGGTAAATCAGGATGCTCCAATACTGGCTGCCATTTTTCTTGTAAGTTTTCAGTAAGATACATTTTTATCTCTCCTATTTATTTTAATTAATTAAATCTTGTTAGATTTAAGGTTTTGTGTAATAGCGGCTGTATATGCAGCCATAGCATCGGATTTGCCACTAGTGAAATCACTAGGAGCGTTAGCCGCAACTGCGTCAACTTCATCTTTAGATGTAGATTCAGCAATTTTAGATTTAGGGAAATAAGATTCTTTAATAGTTTCTAACTTCTCTCTAAACTTGTCAGCACTTTCATACTCAACATTCTCAGCCATTTTCTCGAATTTTTCTTTTTCTGTATCAGCCAAGTCTTTTGACACTTCATCAATAGCCTTTGTTTTATCAGCAACAGAAAGTTTTTTAGTTAAATCAACATTTTTAGAAATTTGTTCATTCAACTTACTTTCAAGAGTTTTAGTCTGGTTAGTTAAGTCGTCTAGTACATTGTATTTTTCTTCAGGAACATCAATGTAATGTTCTTTGAATAAGTCTTTAAGACCAGTAATGAAGTCCTCAGCAATTTCAGTTCTAATTCCTCTTTCAACTGCTAATTCATTTTCTTTCATCCATTCTTCAACAACATAGTTTAGGTATGAGTCAACTTTTTCGACCATAGCTTCTTTTACTGTTTCAGTTTCTACTGAAAGTTTTTCTTCATATCTTGCCTCAAGGATTTTAGTTTGTTCCTTAATTCTCGTCTTAACAGCAGTTTCAAAAATCGTAGCAGCTTTATCTTTGAATTCTTCAGATAAATCAGCGTCAGATGAAACTAATGCTTTAACATCAGCAGATAAGTCAATTTCCATTTCAGTTTCAGTAGTTTCAGCTTCAGCGATTTGTTCGCCTTCAACTTCAACTTCTTCTTCTTTAACAGATGTACTAGGTTTTTTATCGTTTGGTAAAGAACCATCCTTAGCACTTTTCTTAGCTGGATCCGATGTGTTTTGTTTTGCCTTAGAAGCAGCGTCTGGATTACTATCAGTTGGTTTTACAACTGGAGTACCCATATCTACTGCGTCACTTTTAAGATGAGTAGTTTCAGCTGGAGCTGCGTCTTTAACCGCAACATTAACCTCTTCCAACTTCTCTACGTCTTTTTTTAAGTCTGACATTCGGTCTCTCCTTGATTATTAAAAATTTAAATTTAAATTTCAGTTATTATTATTTATATGTTTTATCATCTTAAACAATACGCTTTAAACTAAAGTTGCGTAGGTTATTTAAGTTTAGATAAAAAGTCGTTAAAAATAGAAGCTTTTACTTCAGCCAATTTAGCACGCTTAGTATTTTCTATCTTTTGTTTGTATTGTTCAACTTCCATACTTTTCAGTACACCGTTGTCCCACACCCACTCTTTGCCTTCCATGATACCTTCTACGAAAGCGTCTGGAGCACTTGGGTCTGCAACTATATCAGCCGCAGTAGCAAGATAGAAATCTCTTCCAACAGTTCCGTTAGATATTGATCCCATACCTCTTGATGATACACCTAATTGAGCACCTTCGTCAATTAAATTCTTAACGATTTTACCGTACGGCGTATCCATTATCTTAGCCTCACCTATGAAGTTTTTACCTTCAGATTTTAGACTAGTAATCATATGCGAAACTCTTTCTAGGTTAACTGTTGGTCCATCTGGATGTCCAAGTTCACCGAAAGCACGTTTCTTGTTTATAAATTGTTCGTTGTATCTTACAACTTCTTTAGTAAGCGTATCTACTGGATAAACACGACCATTACGGTTCTTAATATCCGCTTGCATAAAGACACCTCTTATCTTGTATTGTTTAACACCAGACGCATTTGCTTCTGTTAATACTTCGATATCTTCTATTGTTTCTGTTATTAGTTTCATGTTCTCTCCACCTTGTTTTTATTGTAAACTTTATCTACAATTCCTTGTTTAACTTCTTCTTGTTTAATTTTATACTTTTCAGCAAATGCCAATCTAAATTTTTCTGCAAGTTGACTTTTACTTTTAGTACCTACAATTCTTTCTAATATCGCTCTTGCGTTATCTGTCATATTATCTTACTTCAATAATGATAGTATAGTTATCACCTGCAACGAATCCTTTTGTTGAAAGTAATACATCACCAGCAGGACTTGTGTTTGCTGTTAGTGTTGCGTTATTTGGAATACTATTACCTGAAGTATAGTAATCGTGATAACCTCTTCCAGAAAAGAAACCTATGGTTTTGTCAACAGAACTTGTTCCGCTACCTGCCCATAATAATTCTACTCCAGATTTACCATTGGTAGTATTAATTGCCCACCAAATCTTTGCAATACTTTTAGTGGCGTCTTCGGTCATGAAAGTCAAAGCACTTGCATCCATTTTAGTCACAAGTGTTTCACCTGATCCATCACTCATATTAGTAAATTTCATCACGGTCTTTGTACCAGATGTATCTACTATCGTTTGACTTGTTACTACGTCAGCCATTAGTTATTTCTCCTAAATTCACTTACTAACAAATAACTCTCTACATTTGAGTCAGTCGTTAATAATATTTGTTTATCGTTACCAAACTTTAATTGGTCAGGTCGTAATCCGTACTTACCTTTACCAGTCAAAGTCAAATCGTTTGTTTCACTAGAGGCACTTACTGTTAGTGTACCAGTGCCTTCTATTAAATAATAACATTCAATTAAACTTACTAGTGATTTGTTTGTACCACCTGTAAGTTTTTCAGCGTCAATTACTACTTGGTCGATTTCACCTCCAATACCTTGCGACTTAACAATGTGTTTAGAAGTGTTATCTACAACCAACGTATTCTTAATTGTCATAATAAAAATTAAGCAGTAAAGCCTGATTCTTTTCTTAATTCTAGTATAACATATCCAGAAACACCATAAGCACTTAACTCAATATCTCCAGAAGTTGCAGTTGTATTAGTTGCGTTGTTTTCAATTTTTCCAGCAGTACCATCATAGTGACCTGTTCCAGCAAAGTTAATTGCAACAGTATCAGCAGAAGCACCTTTGAATTCAATTCCTACCCAACCAGTGTTATCGTCAGCAGTACCTTGTATCAATGCCCACCATGCTCTATTGATAGATAGTTTAGCACCGTTGGCATGTCCAGCTAATCCACTTGCGTCTAAAATTAAAGTGTTAGCAGTTGTGTTATCATTCATAGTTGCCATTACAGTAACCAGACCACCTTGTGCGCCGCCGCCTGTGGATAATTTTGTATCTTTTAATGTTCTTGTAGCTACAGTCATTTTTTATTCCCCTTAATTTAATATTTCATTATCAAAGTAATCTTCTATATCAGACACTTTAACGTTTCTTTTTTTTGCTACTTGTTTGATAATACCATCGACCTTACTTATGATCTCCCCCTTAGTATTACCTAACAAAGTAAATACATCTTTAACCGCCTGTTTCGCCGCAGGAGATAATTTCTTAAACTCCTCAGTTTCCTTAGGACTGTCTTCCTTTAACTCTGTAAGAGTTTTTTTAAACTTCTGGAACGACAGTTGGTTCATCTTCTCCACCTTGATCTATTTCTACTTCTGGTGACACAGGTTCTTGTCCTGGTGTATTTACACCACCAATATCATCTAATCCTGCAGCGTCTTTTATTGCTTGTTGATCTTGAGCACTATTCAACCAGTCCGCAGCAACTGTTTGTCTTTTATCATCAAGTGCTTGTCCTATTTTATCAGACAAAGCATTCTTAAATGCGTCTTGAGCTTTGATGTTATCTCCACCTGCAAGTGAGTTGACCATATCTTTTACATTATCATTTGGCATAATTATTCATTTTCTCCTATATTTATATCAGTATTATTGTCGTCTCCGTCCATGTTTTGTCCTTCAGGTGAAGCAATGATACCTTGTTTTATTTCAGTAGCGATTTGATTATCAATTTCAATTATATCCTCATCACTTTGTCTTAACACTTTTTTTCTTATATAGTCTACCGAGTAGTATTTACCAACATACGGACTTACTTCTTGAGCAAGACTTAATCTTTCTCTCATTATTTCCGCTTCTTTTAACTCAGCAAAATATCCATCTTTTAAGAAATCATATTGAATATGACTATGAATTTTTTGCCAGTCTTCAATTGTGATAACACCTTTTAAGACTAATTGTGATTTTAATACATCACTAAAGACAGCAGTAAATCTTTTTCTTAATCTTTGAATGAATTTAGTAAACTTTAATTCATCTCTAGTTATCTCAGCAGCCTTACCAAGATTGAAACCTGCTTCTGATTCCATTCTTGAAATTGGTACATTCAATGCCTTGTAAAGTTTCTTTTGAAAGTACTGAACATCTGTAATTTCACCTAGGTTTTGTCCACCAGGTAATGTAGATACCTCAGTTCCTTTTGCACCTTCTCTACGAGGTAACCAAAAGTCTTCAAGCATTGACATATGTTTTCTGTCATCTCTTATCTCACCTGTTGAAGCGTCATAAACAAGTTTGTTTCTATATCTCGCCATCACATCTCTTAGATATGCTTCTGCTTTTACTTTAGGTAAGTTTCCAACATCAACATAGAATACTCGTCTTTCTGGTGCTCTTACTATTCTGTAAATAACAACAGCGTCTTCGATCATTCTTAATTGATTAGTAGGTTTGATTGCTTTGTGCAAGTGACCCATAACCATATTTCTAGTTTGATCTACAACACCAGATGTAACATAAGTAATTGAATCAACAGAAATCTTTATACCAGCATTTGAAGTTGCTGATGACATTCCTTTTTCATTGTAAACAAACCATTCTGCTGTTTGTTCTACAACTTCAATTCCTTTACCTTTAGAATCTCTTTTCTTAGTTATCTCTCGAACCTTCTTAATCTTTCTAGGATCGATATATCTAACTTCACTAATTCCTTTTCTAGGACTAGTTGGATCGATCACCTTGTGGAAGTAAATTCTTCCGTCAATGTACCATCTTTTAAAGATGTCGAATCCTTTTTCGTCAAAGTTTAATAGTCTTAAAACTTCATCAAACTCTGCTCTAATTTTTGTTTTTATATTATCAGAAATAGCAAGTTTATCTAGTGATAAAGAAACAGCTGAATCTCTTTCGTTAGATATGATAACCTCATTGATTATATCTTCTATCGCAGTATCACATTCAGGATGTTGACTGATCTCACGATATCTTTTGATTAAATCAAAGTCGTTTTTGGCAGTAACTTCCATATCCAAGTATTGACCAAAATAACCGCCAGCAGATATAGTAGTTGTACCGTCATCTGGAGAAGGGATGGTGAAGGCCTGTTTGGCCTCCGCCGGTTTCTCCAGATCATTATCTTTTCTTGTTATCTCGAATCCAAGTAGTTTAACCATATTATAATTTTCCTTTTCGATTTAACGTTGTATTGTTATTATGTAGTTGTGTCTGTTTCAAAGTATTGGTATCTAAGTGTTACATCAAACGTTTCTATAATATCGTTTGTTGCATAATTCAATGGAATCGGTGCCAATGTCTCAGGATACAATCCTCTGTAAGTGTATGATTTAAGAGTTGATCCGTTTCTGTCTAATTGGTCAACAAAACCATCAACTTGGTAATCACTAGGATTAGCAATACCTTCGTTGTCAGTCATGTTGTTTATACCATTCATCCATCTTTCAAATGCTCTGTACAATTTAAAGTCAGTATCATTTAATACCGTAATTGTCCAAGGTTCAAAAGTTCGATCCCCAGCGATATTAAGTTTTCTTCCTCTAAAGTCAACAGCGATTTGACCTAGTGTTTGACCAGGTAAACCAGTTGCAGAACATAAAAAAGCAAGATCAGATGTTTCTCCTCCAACAGAAGCGTATCCAGGAAAAGGTAAAGTTACCTTAAACTGATTGGCTCTTGCACCACCACCTTTTAGACGAGATTTAAAGTCATTTATATTTGGCATTTTATATTTCTCCTTCTATGGGTTATGCGCCAACTACTTCAGAAAAGGCAACGCCTGTTCGAGTAGCAACAAAGTTAAGTTGAATAAAGTTGATAGAACGAGCAGGTTTGATATAGATATCAGCTCTGAATTCATTTCTATCGATAACATCTCCAGTATTGTTAGTATCGTCACAAACAACAGCAAAGTCTGTTATTCCTCTACGACCTTGTACATCTCTTAGGAAAGGTTCTACTAGATTTCTAAAATTCGCTCTAGTGAATTCATCATTGAACTCAAATAGTTGGAATTTAGAAGCAGTAGATACTGCCTTTTCTAATACGATAAACAATCTTCTAACATTTATTCTGTCGAAAGCACTAGGTTTAGTTTGAGCAGTTTTATCACCAAACAATACAGTACCTTGTCCAGGAAATGATACAACAGGATTTACTCTTGATCTGTATAGTTCATCTCTTTGAGTTTGGTTTGGATTGAATGCTAATTTAACAGCACCTCTAATTTGACCTCTATTGAATCCACCTGGTGAAAACCATGCGTCTGCAACATTGTCAGTTCTAGCACAAAGACCAGCAATATCTCCATTTAATGGAACATATCTATAAGTGTCATTGTATTTGTCGTACATATATTTGTAACCACTATCAATTACTGCATAACTTGATGATGGTAAACCATCAGCAAATGCTTTAACATTTGCAGTTTGAGTGATAGCACTTGTAAGATCCACTACATCAGCTCTTGCAGGTGATATGAAAGCAACACAATCTTTTCTGTTTGTTGCAATGTCCATAACAGCAGTAGCCTTAGTGTCTCCAGTAGCGTCAGCACTTGTTTGAGAAGGTCCACACATTAATAATGATACATCAACTGATTCAGCATCAGAAAATAAATCATATGCAGTAGCAATCTCAGCATTAGTTGCAGAGTAATCATCCGTACCACTTGAAAGTGAAGAAGTGAATACAGCAAATGCACTTGAACCTACTTGGTCAAATGTTTGAGCAGCTTTTGCTGAACCAGCATCTGCAAGTGTTGTTTCGTGATCCATCCAGTAAATGTACTTTGATCTTTGATAGATTGCGTCAACGTAGTAATTACTAGCACCTTCGGAAGTTTTAGCATCTGAAGCCTGTGATAGACCTTCAAATTTTTCTAATATTGTTCCTGCAGTTCCTGTAATTGCACCAGACTCATCTTCAACAACAATGTGAAGTTCATCAAGTGAACCACCAGCATTAGATACGTCATCTGTAGTAGTTGGAGCGTTATTAAAGTTAAAGTAATATTCCCAATGTCTTCTATTTAAAGCGTTATCAACAACAGCGTGTCTTAATCCACCAGTTTCAGTAAGACCGGTTTGAGGATTAAATCTTGCGATTGTTAAAAGGTGAGTTGATATTGCTGTTATTTTGTAGTAAAATCCAGAAGGTGTAGCAGTATAAGCGCCTGCAGCATCTCCAAATTCTATTAGATCACCTACTTGATATAAAGCGCCATCATCAACAGTAATTGTTGTGTCACCAATTGCAGCATCAGCGTCATTCACAGCACCTGTGCCAGCAGCACCTGTGTCTTGTGGTCCAAAAGCATTAACATTTGTACATACAGAAACTTTTAAAGCGTTTCCTAATGTTCCAGCTTCTCTTGCAGCATAAGAGCCAACAGAACCTGATCCGTCTGCATATGAAGTTAAGTAGTGTGATGTATTTCTTATTAGTACTGCCGTTCCAGAAACTGCTGCATTAACGCAACCTGTAATTGGACGTACTATTTTCAGATTGTTTCCGTATCCTAAAAAGTTAGCAGCCGTAAACCATTCTTCAAAGTTAGATGAATTTGGTTTCCCAAATGTATCAAGTAACTCTTGTTCAGAAGAAATCGTAGTGATTTCGCTGATTGGTCCTTTTTCTGCTGTAATAACAACACCGCCAGAGCTAGTAGCAACTGCTGGTACGATATTAGTTAAATCCTTTTCAGTAACGAGAACTCCTGGTGATACTTGAAAAGCCATATTATGTTCTCCTTAATTAATTAAGTTTGTTTTATTAGTTATAACCCTTTTGTAGATATTTATATGTTCTAAAAACTCTACTATTCGCCTTTACGATAAGTGACAGGCTGCCACAACACACCTGCGTCATCAAAATATCCATTATCTAACCCCTCAGGATCGTCTAATCCGTTGTCTATAAACCCAAAAGGTGCCATGTCAGCCTCAATTGCGTTCTTTTGATCTGTAAACATTTGACCTCGTACATCAACATTTGTTAATTCTTTAAAGTATCTTTGGTTAGCCAACCAAGAAAAGATAACTAGACACATTACTAAATCGTCATGCGAACCCGTTTCAGCTTCAAAAGATTTACCTTTTGAAATAAATGTTGATAGTTCTGAAATAATATCAAAGTCATTAATGATTAGCTTATCACCTTCTATCAGACTTTTTAGATTTGAAGTTCCAATTTTTTTAGTACCTTTAGTCATTCTCACGCCTAGTTGATTACCTCTACCACTAAAGCCGCCACCCAATACTTGACCTGCACGACCTCTTTGTGTAACCATCATCATGTTATCGTATTCTAGTTCAAATTGCATTGCGTCTGCTACTTGTTGTCCTAAATCGTTTATCTCTATAAGAACATATGCCTTATTATAATGATCCGCTACTTTCTTTAATATGTTAGGAAACACGATAGGTTTAATATCATTGTTCCTATACTTTGCGACAATTTTATATGGCGCCTGCGTTGAGTCAACAACTACGAAAGCAGAGTAATCATTTTGAACACCTCTTGCGACATCAACTGTGATGACATAAGTATGATCTTTTATTGGCATTTCGTAAACATCTAGTCCACCTGGACTTCTTTTTGGGTCTACGACAGCCATTGTTTTTAATTTTTGTGCATTGATAAGTGTATCAACACTACCTAAGAATTCACAATTATGAGAAACAACACCATTAGTAATATATAAACTTTCTTTTTCTACATTTATAGGATCATATAAAAATATATTTTCATTAACCAACTCATTATATAATACCTTTTTACTATTTAAATAATCTCCTACTTTTACATCTCTTGCTAATATTTTATCTTTACCAAAAGGATGATTAATGGAAGTTTTTATTTCAGTATCATCATCAAAGATAATGTGTTGATAAAGGTTTCTTTCAACCTTTTGAATACCATTAAAATTAGAAAATCCATTTGGACTTAATATTTTTATATTATTTGTATTAGTTCTAAACATTATGCCAACTTTTTTTTTCAACTATTTTTTTTAAACCGTTAGATGTTAGCCCATACTTTGTGTGATAAGTTTTTGAGAACGCTTGTTCATAAGACATTTTTTTACCATTACGCATTACTTTATTAACCTCAAAATTAACTTTAGGGTTTTCATCATAAAACTCTCTAATTTCTTTTACTATTTTTTCATTAAGTTTTGATGAGTGTATTATTCCTTTCCTCTTGGCCGACATTTGTTTAATGGTTTCCTCACTAAAACACCGCTTCACTCCCTTATTCCAAACCTTTCCACCGCCACCTTTTTTCCTACCACCAACACCTTTTCTATCTACTAACCCCATAAAATAACCTTCGCCACCTTTTGTTTTATTCCAACCATTATAAAATGTTTTATGTTTTTCAATATGTTCAATTTCATTAATTGCAGCCTTTTTACCATTATGAAAACAATCTTTAATTGAAAATATATGTGGTGGCTTCTTTCTTCTATGGGTAGATGCTCTTAGATTTTTATTAATAGTTAATCCTACATACTTAACTACATTATCTTGTTCTAGGTGGTAAAGATATATATTCTTCATATAACTATTTATAAGTCCTAAGAACTCACACTCACAGTTTTTTATATAAATCTTCTATTTTTATTTTACCATCTTCTGTTTCAACCATTGTACCACCATCAACACACTCGAACTCGGTCTGAAATTGTGATTCACTTGTATTCTTAATTGTTTCTTCTTTCCATTTTTCATCACGACCTGGTACTGCACTCCAATGAACTTCAAGAGGCACAAAGGTACTTTTTTTATTGACAGCATCCATCCACATTTTATAAAACATATTCATTCCGTGTGGTGTAGATACTATCATTACCTTTGATGATTGTCCAGAAGATATAGTAGGATAAACAGAACTAAAAAATTCTTCAGCGATATTATTAGGCACATAAGCAAACTCATCTAAGAATATAATATTAAAGGTACTTCCTCGAACAGCACTAGAAGATGTACTCGCCGCTACGATTCTACTTCCGTTTTCTAGTTCAAGTGATCCTTTGTTCCAGTTGAGAACGCCTTGTTGCATCCATTTTGGTAGATGTTCGTAAGCTAGTTGCAAACGACCTAACAAATCTCTCGCTGTTGAAGATTTATTTGCTAAGATTGCAACATTTACATTATCATTAAATAAAACATAATGTAAGAGGTAAGAGACAATAATAGTTGACTTTCCACTCTGTCTAGGTAATTTACATATTGTAAACCTATTGTTGTGGAAAGTATCTACCATCTTCCGCTGAAAATCATACATTTGAAAAGGCACAAGACCTTTATCAATCGTAACAATCTTTAAGTAATTTTCTATAAAGTATTTAGGATCTTCTAAACACTTAAGCACTTCTTCAACTTGTTTTTTTGTAAACCTAGAAGGAGTGTGTGCCTTCTTGAGGTTCGGATTTCCGAGATAGGATTTTTGTTCTTCACTCATTTTTAAAATAAACTCTTTATTGATTCAGACAAATCTTTGAAAGATAATCTTTTACCTTTTGCAGCGTCTTTTGCTATTTCAGCTCGAAGTTCATTACCATAATCTGCTTTGTTCATCATTATATACATTTTCTCGCCAAGTAGGTTGCCAGTTTCAAAGTCTGAAGGATAATGAAATCCCGCTTGTACTCTTCCATAACCACATTCATACGCCGCTTTCATTAATTTTTTCTCTAAGTCTGGTCTTTTACCAGCAACATATCTTGCAATTATAACCGATTGAGTTGCATGACCACTAGGATAAGACCTTGTATCATTTGTTTGACTTGGTAATGTATTAAGTCTAGGAAGAACTTCAAATGGTCTTGATCGATTGTAAAGTTTTTTAAAATGCATAATAATCGGAACTGATTCTTTTATAATTTGTGTAAATTCTCCATCATGAAATTCTATATTATTCTGTTCACAAACTTTTCTAATTGCATAGTAAGGTTCTTGATCGTGATTAAGAATAGATTCAACATCTTTTGATGTTCTTTTATTTACAATTTCTTCAACCTTATATGCCTCATCAATGTTATTAGTGGGAGGATCGGGTAAAGTAATTACATCTTGAAGATTTTGTCTAAAGAATATCATTTCTTTCCTTTCAACATTTTTTGTAGTTCGGTTGTTGAACCAACAAATAATGCATTAGTTACATTTTTTGGTCCTGTGTTTGGTACATCTTTTATCTTTTTTAATTTTTCTTGTAAGTCTAAAAGATTTTGTGATACTTCACTTACTGTTTTGATTAGTTGTCCTGCAACTTCATAAGCACGAGGATGTTCTCCTTCTTTTGCTAACGCAAGAATGCCATCAATTGCTTCGTTACCCTTATCAAGTAAATTATAAAGATTTTTTCTACCAGTTTCAAAGTCTATATCTGGATCTTTATTATCTGGTACAACTATATCTTTAATTTTTTCTTTTGGTTTTTCTAATGGCATTACCTCGGCGGTAATACCTAAAACCTCATTCAATGTTTCATCAATCTTACTCATGTTAAAATCCTCTTAATTACTTATCTTCGCCGGTAGCTTCATCATAATTTAAACTATCACTAAAGAAATCTAATGTTTCAGTATATGTATATGTATCATCTTTATCTGCACTTGTTGGGTTCGGTGTGACTGTAACTCTTTCACTTCTTGAAGGCGATTGATCTGCTGTATCAGTATATAAGTCAGCAGATACTTTTTTAATTACAGATGATGTGTTTATTGGTCCATATAAGTAAACTTTTGCAGTAAATGTCATAGTGTATATTATTCTTCTATTAGATGTTAAAGAACCTGTATAACTATCTTCATAATCAACACTATCTAAAATAATAGGTATATCTCTTTTTTGTCCCATAGTGGCATCTTCAATCATAGTGACAGTATAGTCAGGTTGAAAGTAAGGAAGTATTTGTTCTATGATTTGTAAACCATCGTCTGAATTAGACACATAGGCGTTCAAAGTAAACTTTATATCATAAGGTACAGGCATATACTGTGTGTTTAGTTTTGTCGTGTCTGCGTTTGTTGTCACTACAGCAATTTTTTGATTCTTATTTAGCTTTCTAGAAGGGTCGTAACTATATCCAGTAATTTCAAATGACATTCGAGGTAGAGTGATTGCCACAGATGAATCATCACCTGTTAAGTCCGCTTGTGCGTCTAATCTTGCTAAAAACTTTTCTTTAGGTGCATATGATAAAGGTATCTTAATATTCTGTAAAGGATTCCCGCTAGAATCCAATCTCTTAATATTCACATTATTGAATATTGTACCAAACGCAATAACAGTATTACGAATCTTTTTATGATAAAAATGTTCTCCAAACATTAGTATTCGTCAACCTCTCCAAAAGGATTTCTTTCGCTGAAATCTAATATATCATCAGCAGTAGAAGATGTATTTGTGCCAGCAGCTGTTTCAAATATTTGTCCTTGATCTCCTGTTGATTGTGTTGCCATTGTAAAGTCCTCATTGATAATATAATCTATTGCACCAATACTACTTTCTAATACAACTGAACCTACTTCGTTTTCTAAAGTAAATTGGAAGTTCATTGTGTCAGTAGATAATGAATCTTCAACACTATCAATAGTAGCAATACCTGTATCAACTCTTTCTGAACTGTACTCCCATTTAGTACAGGATAACTTGTAAGTAGGTAAAGCACTTTGTTGATAGAAAGGTTGTTCGTGTTCTACAAACTGTATTTCAAAGAATGCTTTTGTTGTAGGGAAATAAACTAAATCACCTTCTTGTGGTCTTTCAGCAACTAAGTCAGAGTTATTACCTACTAAAGATTCCCATCTTAATTTAGAAACAGTAAATGTAATATCATCTCTTAATTCTAAACCAAACTTTTTAATAATCTCTTGCTCACCCATATATCCATCAGTATTGTCCACATACATTTCAATAATGTATGAATCATCAAACGAGCTTGCAGGATCTTCACCAAAGATTGTATCTCTGTTGGCAATTTTTCTCGGCAAATAATAGACATCTTGGCCATAAATCTTAAGCTGTTCTATAATTAAATCTTCAACGAGATT
>Ga0222691_1000049_pt1 | contig 54520 bp, 55 predicted proteins | sample AntAcemetage1237_FD_179839 | JGI IMG/M metagenome (GOLD analysis project Ga0222691, IMG submission 179839) | Saline water microbial communities from Ace Lake, Antarctica - #1237 | ecosystem: Environmental > Aquatic > Non-marine Saline and Alkaline > Saline | place: Antarctica: Ace Lake... | reverse complement strand
CCTGATAGGTCAACAGTAATGTCTCCAACTCCACCATTTAGATCAGATGATCCAGGGTTTGAAGGACTTACAGGGTCAGTACAAGTAGACGCCATCATTGACGCACTTGCAACTGCTCCTAGAGTTACTGGTCCAGCAATTCCATCAACAGAAAGTCCCATTGATTGTTGGAAGTTTCGTACAGCATTAGCTGTAGCTGGTCCGTAAGCACCATCAGGTGTCAGAGTTGCCCCTGCGTAGTTGTTAAGTGCTGCTTGTAATGCAGATACTGCTGCACCATTCATTCCTGATCGGAGTGTTGATGAGTGAGCTGTGTATCCGTAAGTTGTTCCACATGAAGTAGAACCTGTGTTTGCGCTTGAAGATCCGCCAACGTTGGCCATGATCCATTCAGCAGTGAAACCTTGCGCAATGTATGCGTCAAGCTGAGACATAGTCAGAGCTTGTGCAGACGAAGCAACAAAGATTCCAAGAACTGCAACAGTCAATGCTGCAATAGTTGTATTTATTGTCTTTGTAATCATAAAAAGATTTGTAATTAGCTAATTAAAAAGCTTATAAAGCTTTGAATAATAAATGTGTGTTTCCACACGGCCCAAAATCTATACCTTTGTCGTATATATTATATGAACCATTTTTTGGTATGAGTTGCCCCGTACCTTTGTATCGTTTTTGTGAGGGGTTACCTCACCATTCTTGTGCACACCTCTGCGCACAAGAACACAAACAAATTCTTGTTTGTATCTACCTTGTCGACACGGCGGATACCGATCGACGAAACAACAAAACTAACAAGAATAAAATTCTTGCAAATTGTTTATGCTATTTTCAACGATCGTTCCACTTGTTTGACGAAAACGAACTCTGTTTCAAGCCTTTGTAGACAAGAAGAAAAGTACGCTTCGTCGTTCACAATAGTACCATAACCTATATATAAAGGCTATATAACACTGTGAAAAACGACGTAAATTCAGGAATCGTGTAAAAACCTTCATTTGCGTCATAAATAAAGACGAAATAGCCTTGTTTGTATTACATAAAATATAGAAAATAACAGTATTTGGGAAATGTCAAATATTGTTTAGGGTCTTGACTATCGAGACACAGAATATCGACTCCATCGTTTTTCTCCTGTTTTTTGGAGATATCCATTGTCGACAAGCTTTACCAATATTCTTTGAACTGTCTTTTCACTTACTTCAGAGAACCTCAAGGCAACGTCACTCACTGACACCTCCCCTTTTTCCCTTACAAGATCCAGAACATCTGATTCTCTAGAGCTTGGAGATTTTTGAATATTTTTATTTTTTGGAATAGAAGTTTCTGGCTTTTTCTTATCAGACATATTGAAGTTAGGTTTTGTCTGATACGCTTCATTCTTTTTTTCTGTTTTGTCTTCTTGTCCGTTAAACAAGGTGGTCGGCAGTACAAACTCCTCAACAGCTCTATTGTGGAAGGTTTTGCTCAAATTGTCTTGATTTTGAAGAAGTGAGTATTTTTTATTTAAATCATCCTTTATAAGAGAAAGGGATTCTGTAATCAGTTTAAAGTTCATGTCAGAAACAAAACCAATCGAAACTGCTATCTTCAAAATATTCACCAGACTATCCACAACAGCCTGAGTTTTTGTTATTGCCTTTTGAGCTTGGATTGAATTTTTGACAGAAATTGAAGAAATTGAAGAGAGCGCATACACAGACCGAACTCTCAAATCTTTTCTTATTGGATCTTTCTCTTGTATGAGGTCGGTAACCATATATATGGCCGTTACAATCTTTTGCATTTTTGAACCAATTTCTAAAACAATGTCTGATTGAATTGTTTTTTCTGAACTCTTGTCTTTTGTGTCTTTTTTATCCATAGGTATCCTCAGTGTATCGGTCAATCAGACAATTTGCAAGACTACACACAAACAAAAAATGTTGTGTGAATTGCTTTATTTTAGATGTTTTCCTTGTGATACAATAAATGCATGTCTAGAAAAAAAACACAAAAACCTTCAGGCGAGGAGGGCTCTCGTTCTATCATGGGTATGCACCTCAAGCAGGAAACGCAGCATACGATTCTTTCAATACTTTTTTTTGTTTTGGGATTATTTTTTGCAGCTGCTATGTTTGGGTTTGCCGATGTCGCTGGAGACAAGGTATATAAAGCATTTTCAAAACTACTTGGAATAGGCTACTTTCTCCTGCCTGTAGTCTTGATAATTTTAGGGATTTCTTTTTTCAAACTTAAGAAGCCAAACGTGGGAATTTCCCATACTATTAGCTCTATTTTGTTCCTTTTGTCAGGTCTTGGAGTTATTTTTATTATCGCCGGACAAGAAACTGCCGGATGGTTTGGGTATGCACTTGGTTGGCCAGCCCAAGAATTCTTTGGGGTTTATTTTGGAAGTGTTCTTCTTGTTGCTTTTGCTGTTATTTCACTCCTTATTATTTTTGACAGACGCCCTTCTTTCAAGAATCTATTCAAGAAAAAAGAAGCTGTTGATGACGAAGAATACGAGGAAGACTATGAAGAGGAAGAAGATTTGGAACAAGAAAACGAGGATGAGGATGAAGAGCATGTTGCTCCAGAACCCGTTGTTGCAATAGCTCCCACAAAGAAAAAGAAAGAAGATGACGAAGAAGAAATGATGGCGCAAGCCTATGTACCCTCGGCTGAATATGTTATTCCACCCCTTTCACTTCTTCAAAAGGACAGCGGACGAGTAAGTGTTGGAGACACCAAAGCAAACTCTGTCCTTATCAAAAGGACACTCAAAAATTTCAATATCCCTGTTGAAATGGATGAAATTACTGTTGGTCCGACCGTAACAAGATACGCACTCAAACCAGCTCAAGGAGTGAGGCTTTCTCGCATTACAGCACTCCAAAATGAACTTGCCTTGGCACTTGCTGCTCCATCAGTACGTATTGAAGCTCCTATTCCAGGAAAATCTCTTGTAGGTATTGAAATTCCAAATCAATCAAAATCTATTATTGGACAAGGAACCTTGCTATCGGACACAGGATTCAAAGCAAGTTCAAAACCTTTGACTGTTGCACTTGGAAAAGATATTGCAGGACGCCCTCACTTTGCAAACCTGGCAAAAATGCCTCACATACTTATTGCGGGAACTACTGGATCAGGTAAGTCTGTTACAGTTCACGCACTCATTACTTCCCTACTCTACCGTAACGGACCTCAAGACCTACGATTCATCATGGTTGACCCTAAGCGCGTAGAGCTCACTTTGTACAATTCAATACCGCACTTGCTCACTCCGGTGATTACTGAGCCTAAAAAGGCCATCCTGGCACTCAAGTGGGCGGTTAAGGAAATGGAACGGCGATATGATGTACTCCAAAAAGAAGCTGTTCGAGATATTGGTTCGTATCACAAAAAACGAGAAGATGTCCTTAAAGATTTTGGAGAAGGGTCTGAAGAAATGGAGGACATGGAAGCAATGCCGTATATTGTTGTGATTATTGATGAGTTGGCAGATATTATGACAACCTACCCACGAGAACTAGAATCTGGAATTGTTCGACTTGCTCAAATGTCCCGAGCAGTTGGTATTCACCTCATTCTTTCAACCCAACGACCAGATTCCAATGTTATTACAGGACTCATCAAAGCAAACATCCCTGCTCGAATAGCCTTGAAGGTGTCGAGTCAAATTAACTCGCGAATTATTATTGATGACACAGGAGCAGAAAAACTTCTTGGTGCTGGAGACATGTTGTATTCTTCAGGAGAAAAAGCAGTTGAAAGAATCCAGTGTCCGTTTGTGAGCGAAAATGAGGTTAAGGAAATCGTAAAATTCATTAGCAAGCACTCAGACGAACTCCCAGATGAGATAAGTCTCACAAACGACCAAAGCTTGGCTGGTATGGGAAGCAATGCAATATTTGGACAAACTCTAGACGAGCAAGATGACGAGTCAGATGAATTGTACGAGGAAGCTCGAGAAATTGTAATCCAAGCAAAGAAAGCGAGTACGTCATTCCTCCAAAGAAAACTAAAGATTGGATATTCACGAGCAGCTCGAATTGTCGATATGCTAGAGGAACGTGGAGTTATTGGACAGCAGAACGGCTCGAAAGCAAGAGAAGTTTTGGAAGATTCAAAATCAATTGGACACAGTACCGAGAGTGACTATGATGAGGAATATGATGACGACACCTTTATGGATGACGAAGACGACCAAGAAGAATTGGAAGACTAACACCAAATGACCGCAATGTATGACTTCTCGATAAAAAAAATTATTAATATTGTGCTACTGACTATTTTTGTCTTGTTTATCATATTCTATACACACAGCAGAACTGCATTTCTCTCTCAAGGAGCAAACTTGTCCGTTTCAAATCTTTCAAACGGACAAATTGTGACAGAATCAACACTAGAAATAACAGGTATAGCAAAACGAGCAACACGGCTCACCATCAACAATCGAGAACTTGTGATTGACGAAGAAGGCAATTTTGCCGACGTGCTTGTGTTTTCTCCAGGGTTGAACAATGTAGAGATTGTGGCGGAAGACAAATATGGAAAAGGAGACGACTTAAAATATGCGATACTATATAGAGAAGAAGATTCTGAAACACTATCTGATATTTTGGTACGTCACCAAGCAAGAATAGAAACACGGACTCAACAATCTGAAATTCCCGAAGAAGATGCTGCGATTGAAGAAAGCCCTGAAGAAACAGAAGAAGTGCCAGGAGGAGAAGTTATAGAAATCAACAATGATACTTTATTATTAGATAACAATAATTAAAATTTATGCCAGTAAAGAAAAAAACAACAAAGAAATCAGTAGCAAAAAGTGAAGCATCTGATAATCTTTCAGAAACATTAAAATCAATTCAAACTAAGTTTGGTGAAGGTGCAATCATGAAGCTAGGAGATAGACCCAATGTAGACATTGGAGCTGTTCCAACAGGATCACTCGGGCTTGATTCTGCACTTGGTATAGGCGGATTGCCTCGAGGCCGAGTTGTTGAAATATATGGACCAGAAAGTTCAGGTAAGACAACATTGACTCTACACGTTATTGCCGAAGCACAAAAAGAAGGTGGTATCTGTGCCTTTATTGACGCTGAACACGCAATGGATCCAGTATATGCAAAAGCTCTAGGGGTTAAAACAGACGAGCTACTTATTTCACAACCAGACAACGGAGAACAGGCCCTTGAAATTACAGAAAGTCTTGTTCGAAGTGGAAAGGTTTCTATTATTGTTATAGACTCTGTGGCTGCGCTTACACCCAAAGATGAAATTGAGGGTGATATGGGGTCTCATCAAGTAGGTAAGCAAGCTCGACTTATGAGTCAAGCACTCCGAAAACTGACAGCTCTAACAGCAAAAACAAACACGATGATTATATTCATCAACCAGATTCGAATGAAGATTGGGGTTATGTTTGGTTCACCCGAAACAACAACTGGAGGTAAGGCTCTAAAATTCTATTCATCAGTACGTCTCGATATTCGAAGAATCGCACAAATTAAAAAAGGAGATGAAGTTGTGGGATCTCGAACACGAGTAAAGGTGGTGAAAAATAAAGTTGCCTCCCCTTTCAAACAAACTGAATTTGATATTATCTACGGAGAAGGTATATCACTTGAAGGTGAAATGCTTGCGCTTGGTGAAAAAATGGGAATCATCAAAAAAGCAGGGGCGATGTACAGCTACACACCCGAAGATGCAGAAGAAGTTAAACTTGGACGAGGATACGACGCAACACGAAAATTCCTTGGAGATGCAGAAAACAAGAAACTTCGAAATGAAATTCTAAAAACAATCAAAACAAAACTAAAAGAAGAAAATAAATAAAAAAACCAGCGCTTACTTGCGCTGATTTTTAGTTCAAAAGATGAACTAAGAAACTTCTTCTACCTCAACAATCATTTCTTTAATGATGTTTAAAGTAGAGATCCCTTGAACAATGATTGGGTTTGTTTCAAACCCCTCCACAGTAGACTCCAATGTAAACTCGACAGAAAGACTTTCGATTGCTCCGCCCTCTTTTAAGATCTCGTTTAGATCCTCAGAAAAATGGTAAGACATATGAACAGCATCGTGAAAACAACCTGCGTTGACACGAGCGATCTTGAGCTGTTTCAAAACTTGCACAAAGAAGGTGTCTTGATCAAACAGCAGATCCCATAAATTTGAATCCCTATTTTCAGGGAGAATAATCTCCATTGACACACAAACACCCTTGCTTTCCGTAGTGTCAGGTATTGTGACGGGATTGAGAAAATGGTAAACAGCACCATTTTTTGTCAATCTTCTCTGAACTGAAAATCCAAAGATGTTGATAATTGCAATATTTTCCATAGGTGAACAGTTTTTAAAGTACAGAGATTATATTACGTATTTATTCCAGTTTTGTCAAACATATCTCAAACCTAAACAAAAAAAATACCTTTCGGTAATTTTTTTGTTTATTCGCCTTTGTATCGTTCTGTGTATTCCCCTGTTTCAATATTTACCACAATTTTATCTCCTACTTCAATAAAAAATGGGGTGAGCACTGTCGCCCCCGTTGAGATAACAACAGGCTTACCGCTTCCAGAAACAGTATTACCCTTGATGTTTGGTGGGGCTTCTTTAACTTCAAAGACATCTTTGACTGGAAGATCAATTCCAAAAATATAATCTTCGTTGAATACCCGAAGTGGATATGTTGAATTTGTAAGCATGTAGAGAATCTTATTTCCAATAACATTTCCATCTACCGTAAATCTGTCTTTGGGGTTATTCGGGTCACAAAACCAAAATTCCTGACCTTTCTGATACAAATATTTTGCATCTCTCTTTGAAACGTCAGCTTCGTTTACTTTGTCGGACTGATGAAATGAATGTTCAAGAGTCCTCCCTGTAATAAGATTTTTTAAGGTTGTTTGGTTTACTGGTTTTCGTTGTTGTTTTCGGAAAATATGAGAATCAATAACTTCCCAAGGTTCCCCATCAAAAACAATCACGCTCTTTGGTTTTATCTCATTGTAAGCTAACATGTTTCAACTGTATCTGATTTTGAGATAAAAGAAAAGCCCCAAATGGGGCTTTTCTTTTATCGAGCTACGAACGGGAGAAGTCCCATAAATCGTGCTCGTTTTACAGCTTGGGCAACATTTCGTTGGTGTTTTGCTGTAAGTTTTGTTCGTCGTCGAGGCATAATTTTACCTGACGGACTTACAAAGAGTTTAAGTATATCTACATCTTTGTAGTCGATATACTTTATGTTATTTTGTGTAAAATAATCCATATTTAGATATTAGTTATATTTTAAAATGGAATATCCTCCGGGTTGATGTCCTCTTCAGGATAATCAATAGCGTCTACAGAAGGAGCTTCTTTTGCTCCACCATCTGAAGGTGATGAATTTGATGGAGCTGAAGAACCTGAGCCCTCACCTCCACTTCGAGGCCCAAACTGGAATTTTTCAATAATGATTTCTGTTCGGTAATTTTTCTTTCCGTCTTGTTCCCAACTTCGTGTTTGAAGCCGTCCCTCAACGTAGATAGAACTACCCTTTTTCATATACTGACCAATTGTTTCAGCTGGCTTACCGAAAGCAACAAGATTGTGATAATCGGTTGCTTCTTGTTTTTGACGATTTTCATCGTACCAAACTCGATTTGTTGCAACACTAAAGTTTGCAACTTTCACACCTGACGGCAATGATTTAATTTCTGGATCCCGGGTTAGATTTCCAATGATTGTAGCGCGATTTAAATACATACAAGAATTAGGATTATTCAACTAATACTTCTATTATATCGCATTAACCCTCCTTGACACAACGTAGTCAAGATAGGCTCTTGTTAAGCTTCTGCCTCTTGTGTTGTTTCTTCAGTATTTTCAGCGTCTTCTGAAGTTTCAACCTCTTCTACAAGCTTATCAATTTCTTTATCAACCTTTTCTTTGTTCATAGGAACATTGTCTTCTATCACAACTTTTGGAGCTCTTGAAGACCGCGTAACAACATTTGCAGACAAAGGTCTCTTTGAAGCAATTGTGTTTTCTTTTACTGTTGTAAGAATAATGTACCGAAGAATAACTTTTGATAAATCAAGTTTTTTCTTTAGTTTTACAATTTCTTCAGGACTAGCTTCAAACTTAATCCATCCAAAATAACCCTGATTGAATCGATTGTTCTTTGTTTCGATTCGCTTTACCATTTCGTATTCAAGCGAAATAAGTACTGGGTATTCATCTGAAATTACCGTAGCTTCTATAGAATCCAATAGCTCTTTAAGTTTTGTAACTTCTGGAGCAAGTTTTTCATCCGAAACTGTTGGCAAAATAAGGTAGCCAATTTCGTATACCATACTGTTATATTTTTTTAAATAATAAGTGCCCTAAACAAAATAAAACCAGACTATAAAAAGTCCGGTTTTATTTGAAGAAGACGCACAAGGCGCCTCGTACTCATTCACGGACATATGTGTGCCTAGGCACAAAATGAGTAGTACAAGCAATAGATTAGCAGAAATTAAACTATCTTGCAATACCAAACATCCTTTCCCTATTTTGAGCGAGTTGGTCTTGAACCTCTTGAAAAGACAGGTTTTTTAATTCTGCAATCTTTTTGTAGACTTCTTCCACCATATAGGGTTCGCAACGTTTACCTCTATACAATTTTGGCGCCACAAAAGGCGCGTCTGTCTCTGCATGCATGGATTCCAGCGGAACATGCTTAACAAGCTCATCATAATCCCCTGTAATTGTTATCACCCCAGTAAAAGAAAGAGTGAATCCAAGCGCAAGGAATCTATCCGCTATTTCTTTTGTGCCAACAAAGAAATGCGAATTTCCCCGGAGTTTTACTTCTGTTTTTTTAAGCTCTTCCAAAATGTCCAAAACTTCTTCGTAGGCATCGTAGGTTCCTAAAGATGGTCGAATATGCAACATAAGCGGAAGATCAAGCTCAAGAGCAAGATCAATTTGATTTCGAAAAACTTCTTTTTGTCTTTCCTTACCGACATGATCATTTGGATCGGTTCGAAAATAATCGAGCCCACACTCTCCCACACATACAACCTTTTGATTCATTGCTAAGTCTTTGTAAAAACCATACTCAAAGTCACCTTCATTCATAACCTCTGCAGGATGTAGACCCACGCAAGCATAGATGTTTTCAAACTTTTCTGACAGATCGAGAGCCTTTTGTGATGTTTGCTTGTCGATACCAACACAAATTGTCCCAATATTTTTTTCTTGGTGACTTTGTATCACAAGTTCAAGGTCGTCGTCAAAAGACTCAAGATTGAAGTGGCTATGGATATCGAAAAGAGAATACTTCATATTTTATATTCTAGGGAAAATTGGTGTTTCTGGAACTGTTTTGTTCATCACGGCAGACTGAATCTTTGCAGCGGACTCTGGCATAAATGGCTCGAGCAAAATACCCACATACCAAAGATTAATCATGAGTCGAGCAACATCCTCCTTGGCTTCTGTCTCATTAACTTTTATTTTCTTGAAAGGCTCTTCTCGTGTAATAAAAGCATCCATATCTCGAATTTCTTTAAAAAGATATTGCAAAGCTTTTTGTGAATTAAACTCAGAGAAAGCAGAATGAAATTCATCAGAAACAAATTCTTTGTCAGACCAAACTTCTTCACTATCAGGAAGAACAACATCAACCTCATAACTTGATGCCATTTTTACGATTCGATTTGTTAGGTTTCCTATTCCGTTTACAAGATGCGCTGTATACGAATCGTGTATCAACTCTTTGGAAATTGGAGAATCTTCAAAAAGGCTAACCTCATAGACAAGGTAAAAACGAAGCGCATCAGCACCAAAAATATCCATGATATCCATAGGATTTATTACGTTACCAAAACTTTTTGACATTTTACGTCCGTCGGGACCATTTAGGAAGCCATTAATCAAAATAGTATTTGTTGGCTCTATACCGGCAGCCATAAGCATCGCCTGCCACACAGCGCTCTGTTGACGGAGGTTGTCTTTCCCGCAAATTTGAACTGTTTCTCCCCCTTCCCAAAATTGAGAAAAGTTTTTGCCTTTTGGCCAATCAAGTGTAGAAATATAGTTCACAAGAGCGTCAAACCAAACATACATTACTTGCTCATCATCCCCAGGAACAGGAACACCCAACGGCATTTTTGAAGCCAGTCGAGAAATAGAAAAATCCTGAAGACCCCGCTCAATAAAAGCCTTGATTTCATTGAAGCGAAATTCTGGTCGAACAAAATCTTTATTTGAAGAATAGTAATCCAGCAAAGGTTGTGCAAATTCAGAAAATTTAAAGAAGTAGTTTTCTTCCTCGATAATTTCCAAATCTCTATCTTGATGAATTGGACACCTGTTGTTTACAAGCTCTGAATCTGTTTTTTCTAATTCGCAACCAACACAGTATTTTGCTTGGTATTTCTTTTTGTAAATATATCCATTGTCATCAACGAGTTTCCAAAAAGTTTGAGCTGCTTTTTTGTGTTTTTCGTCTGTTGTTCGAATGAAGTGGATGTCTTCAAATAAATTTATTTTTTCATGAAGAATTTTAAAATCTGCAACCAGTTCGTTCGCATACTCCTGCGCCGAAAGACCCTTCTCTTTTGCTGCTTCCCAAACTTTTTGTCCATGCTCATCGCTTCCTGTATTAAAAAAAACATCATACCCACGAAGATGTTTGTAGCGAGCAATAACATCAGCTCGCGCAAATTCCAAAACATGCCCAATATGGAGTTTGGCATTTACGTATGGAAGTGTGGTTGTAATATAAAATGACTTATTTTCCTTCATGGTGTATTTCTTTTGCTTTATCTTTTTCTAAATCTTTTATGTATTCAAGGAGTGTTACTGTGACGGGTATTGCGAGAACAAGTCCCCAAAACCCCGCAAGCTGAAACCCTATCAAAACTGACAATATCACAGCAATGGGAGAAATTCCAGTTACCCGACGAACAACAAGAGGTTGGAAGACATAGCCTTCGAATTGCTGGATAACAAAGTACAAAGCAGCAACAAGTATTGCCATTGGGAAACCACCCGAAGCAAAACCAAGAGATATCGCAGGAATTGCAGCAAGAATCATACCAAAAGGTATCAACTCAAAGATTCCTGCAATTACCGCAAGTAAGAGTGCGTACTCAACACCAATCAGAGCAAGTCCTATGAAAGTAAGAAACCCAATAATAACCCCAAGTATCATCTGCCCTCTCATCCAATAGGCAATTTTAATTCGAGAACGATGCCAAAGCCCAATCACATACTCTTCACTTTTCTTTGGAGTTACAATTCTCAAAAAAGCTTCAATTCCATCTTCTGCCAAGGAAAGGTAAAAAGAAATAACAATAATAAGGATAACGTTGACGATATTACCAAACAAAGCAGATACAACACCAAAAAAACCAGAACTAACAGAAACGAGAGTTCCACGCAAAATATTTACAACGTCTCCAAAAACCGCTCCACCAGATATTGATTCTGCGACGTTTTTTGCGCCGGTAACAGCCTGGATATCTACCGAACCCGGGAGAAGGTCAGCAATAAGAGGAATAAGCTTTGAAAGTTCAACAATCAAAACAGGGACAAAAAAATAGAAAACTCCTGACAAAGTAAGAAACCCAAGTATATAGATAGCAAGGACCGATAGTGTTTTTGGGAATTTGTATTTTGTTAATTTTTCTGAGGCAGTTCGAACAAAGGAAGCAATCACAATGGAAGTAAGAACCACCAAAACAAGATCTGTCAGTTTCAAAAGCGCAGCAACCACCGCAACAACAACAAGAATACGCACAATCGACCGATTTGAAATATTGATATTAATAGTATTATTAGAGATTTTCATACGTTTCAATAATACCACAAAAGACCCTTTTGGGGTCTTTTGTTAATTCATTTTAGCAACAAGAGTTTCTATTAGAGAATCAATTGAGACACGTCGTTGTGAGGTTGTGTTTCTATCTCGAATTGAAACATCGTTATTTTCAAGAGAGTCAAAATCTATAACAATACAAAAAGGTGTTCCAATTTCATCTTGACGTCGATATCGTTTTCCGATGTTTCCATTGTCGTCCCACATTACATTTCCAAATGTTTGCTTAAGTTCTGCAAATACTTCTTTTGCTTTTTCTACAAGCTCTGGTTTGTTTCGAAGAAGTGGGCTTACTGCTATTTTCACTGGGGCCATAGCTGGAGTGAATGCAAGGTAGGTTCGAATTTCGCCATCAATGTCTTCTTCTCGGTAAGCAGATTGAATCAAAGCAAGTACAGTCCGGTCAACACCAAAAGATGGTTCTATTACATGAGGTGTGAACCAAATATTTTCATCTTGGTCAAAATATTGAAGTTTTTGTTTTGATCCTTCTTGATGTTTTGAAAGATCATAATCTTGCCGGTAGGCTAAACCGTACAATTCTTTTCGTCCAAAAGGATAATCAAATTCAAAATCTAGCGTTCGTTTTGAATAGTGAGCTCTATCCCCCTCGGCAACCTCAAGCTCGTGAACGTGATTCATATCAAGTCCAATCTCAGTCATCCACTCCAGCATTTCATCCTTCCAATACATGAATTCTTTTTCCCAATTTTCTGGTCGAATAAAATATTCAATTTCCATCTGTTCCATTTCTCGAACACGAAAGATAAAATCTCGTGGAGTTATTTCGTTTCGAAAAGCCTTTCCAATTTGACCCACTCCAAAAGGAAGCTTTGGAGAGAATGAATCCATAATATTTTTGAAGTTTACAAAAATACCTTGAGCTGTTTCGGGACGAAGAAATGTTTTTGAAGCGGTGTCTTCCACAGCACCAACTTGTGTTTGAAGCATCATGTTAAAGGTTCGAACTTCCCCAAAAGGGTTTCCATCGGGGCTTTTAACATTGTTTTCTTTAATCATCTGAGACATTTCCTCTACAGACTTACCAACAACATCAAAATTAAGACTTTCAAGAACGTGGTCAGCTCGATATCGCTTGTTAGTAACAACATCTTCAACCATAGGATCCACAAAGCCTTCCGCATGCCCACTTGCCTGCCACACGTGTCCAGACATCAAAATAGCAGCATCCAAACCAAACATGTCTGTTCTATCTTCAACAAATTTTCGCCACCAAGAATCTTTGATATTTTTCTTGAGTTGTGCACCAAGCGGTCCGTAGTCATATGTTCCCGCAAGCCCACCATAAATCTCTGAACCAGGGTACACAAACCCTCGACGTTTACACAGGCTTACAATTTTTTGCATTAGTTCATGTTTGTTTTCCATATAGTTACTGCACCACCCTATCGTTTGCGGGATTGTATCCACTATCTCGAAGAAGGCTTGATGTTAATTGATTAATTTGTTTAAAAATATCTGTTCCGGTAAATCCGTCTTCTGCTCTAAATTTGATTTGGGTCACAATAGATGGAGCAAGATTAACATGAGACAAAGTTGGTGTAAATCCTACTTTGAAATATGCTTTTCTTTGAGCGTTGACTCCAGAACCAGACTGAACAGAGCCGGCATTCCAAACAATTTCCCTAGTTGCATTGTTGTAGCTAATATCTTCATTTTGAGGATATGTTTGCGCTTTCCAAGTAACATAAGAAGGAAGTTCAGCTGTAACCTTGGCGCTGTCAATTTGATTTGAAGGACTAGAAATAGTTAGAACTACAGTATATGTTGTTTCGTTACCAACAGAAGGCGGATTGGGGCCACTATTCACCAAAGGACCATCATTGTGAAGAATTTCACCAGACAATTGTGCGTTAGATGCCACACGAATAACACCGCTGTATATATCATCAACGGTCTGTCTTTGTGTTCCAGAACCAACAACCACAGCGCTCGCGTCCAAAGAAACATTAATCACGGGATTTACCGCGTCCGGGTTAGGTGTTATGAAGAAGAACAAATTGCCAGTTTCGCCAGGAGCCAAGGAATTGAAAGAATTATTATTTTGAGAATTCCAAACAATAGTGTTGTTGTTTGTGTTGAAAAATCCCTGACTAACATTTACTCTATTTGGATCAAATCCACTCCCTGAAAAATGAGCGACAATCTCCAAATCACTCAAGGAATTTTGAAGTTTGTTTTCATAGTTAAGAGAAAATGCCAATTGCTGATTTCCATCAACAACAAATTCATCTGACTCGTCTCCGTCCTGAGCAAGTCCGGCTGAAATAAAAGGTGTCCCCACGGCAATTGAAAGTGGTGTTGAAGTGAACTGAACTCCAATTTCTTTTTCGTCTTGAGGGTCCTGGCTACCACTCATTATCGTAATAATTCTTTCTTCTCCATTTTGAGCACGAATCTTTCCTCGTATTGTAATAGTTCTTTCGGTTCCTGGAGCCAAATCGCCCAAGAGCCAAACATCATTACCAAAGTTAGGCTCAGGGGTTGCTGACACAAAATTAAATCCCGATGGGTAATTTGCCATTGCTATCATATTGTCTACAACTTCTGTACTATTTTGAGTTATTGTAATTTCTGTAGAAAATTCTTGATTTGAAACAACATCCGCAGGACCATCCACAATAACGTCAACTGGAGAGTTTGCGATATTTACCGGATATACATATTCTTTGACAAAAACAGCATTGGAACGGACTACTCGATATTCCAAAGTAAAGGTAACATCCCGAACAGTTCCCTGTTCTCCAAAAACAACAATATTTACAATATCTTCCGCAACGCTTCCTGAACCAATTTCTCCAAGAGAAACACGCTGACGAACAATATCGCCAGTTCCTCCCGCACCTCTTGAATATTCCACAAGCAGGTCTGCTATTTCAAGTGGTGTTCTGTTTCGGTTCGCAACTTTGACCTGAAGCGCCAATTGCTCACCACCATCAACAAATGAATTACCAAGAACAATAATATCAATATTGTTATTTGAAACCGTTGTTCCACCCCTGAAAAATGTAACAAGAGTAAAAATCAAAGAAACAACAAAAAATGCTGCTGCTACAAAAAAAAGCTGTCGAAAACCTTTCGAGTGAAGAAGATGTTTTCGTTTTTTTGGTTTTTGTTTTTTTCCCATAGAATCTTCTTCCTTCCATTTTCGAGGAAGGTCTTTGTGATAGTCGTGCAAATCATGTTGCTTGTTGAGCTCAGGCTCAACATTTCTGTTATAAAGACGATTCTCTGTTTTTTCTAACTTTTTTGAGATTTTAATTTTATTGTTATCTTCCATACTTTCTTTAGTATACCAGGATTAGAGGTGGCTTTCACGAAGAGACTGTGTGATTCTTTCTCGTAGGTCTTTTTTCTTTTGTAGGGCTTTTTCCAAGACCTCTTGGGAATAGGAAGACAAGTGAAGTTGGTAGTGACCTTTGTGATCCTCCCAATATCCTAGGTGATATAATATTTTTATTATTATCACTATCTCAAGCGCATCAACAGTTTTTGAATCAAATGCCTTGGAGAGCTTTTGGAAACCATCGAGCAAGTCATCAAACAAAACTTCATTTGATTCCTCGCCAACATATAACCTTTTCAAAAGTAAACTAATTTTAGCAACCACCTCCTCCGACTTCTTTGTGAGCTGCGAAAAATAAAACGATGTCTCCGGAGCAGCGTTGGTGATTCTCCATATTTCTTTTCCTTTTACAAATTCAATAATCACAAATCCGTACTGCTGCAAATATGGATTGAGTTTTGACTTCACCAGTCGGACACCTTGAGCGCTGGCATTTACCAAACCATACTCACGAGTAAGAAGCCAATAAAATTTATTGGACTCTCCCACATCCATCACATCAAGTATCAATGCTTTTGTTTGATGAATTGAATACACTAATCTGATTGTATCATTTTCCTCAATGTGTAAGTATTCCCCTCTTGGGCCCAAACAAAACAAGACTGTGCCTTAACTTGAAAATATTGACTTATTACATTTTTATATGTAATATCAAAAAAAAAAATGTAAAGATGAAAAAAATTAAAATCCTTTTTGTTACGTTACTATCCCAAATTCTTTTTGTTACATGCGGACCCACCGAAACAACCTTTGAAGGCAATGGTATTTCAAACGATAAGCTATGTTGTCATTTTGGCCCAGATTTAAAGAATGCTTTTCAAACGGAGCTTGATAAGAAGTTTCCACATAGACATTGGTATTGTTGCTCAGTGCCCGAGCTTGACGAAAGCCAACCTAGAATGTATGGAGAAATTATCGTTAAGAATTTCAATACTCCGGGAAGAGATAAAGATTACTTCAAATGGAACCCGTACAAAAGAGGGTGGACCTATGTTAATTATGAAAAGCTCACCAAGAACATGATTATTACGGATTTTGGTAGAAAGCATATTCTTGGTAAAAAGTATCGAGCAATCAATGTGCAAGATTCAGGCAGTAGCTATTCTTTAGATATTTTAATCCCTGTTTCGAAGGTTGTAAATCTTGAGCCAAAGCCAGTATACTCAATTGTTGAAATACCGGATCGAGACGTAATCTCAACCAAGAAGTTGGGTCTTCTCGATTTTACAGACGGGGTAACAGAAGCTGTTATAGCTCATTCTGATTCTACTGCTATTTTGTATTTATACAGTAAAGAAAAGATGATTCATATTAAAGAGCAGGCAAAAATGAAATTGCAAGAATATAACATTAATCTTCAAGAACGACGAAAGAAGGCCTTTGAAGCAATGTAATTTTGTGACCATAAAGCCCGAGATATTTTACATCTCGGGCTTTTCTTATTTTTAAAATTATGAATATCTAATAAATCAAATTGAAATCTTGACCACAAAATCTTCGAGATCAATTTCTTCACCTTCAACACTTCCGTATACAATAGTTTTGATTTGCGCTGAACGTTTCAAGTCTTCTTCAAATATTTTCAATATTTCCTTCACTTCTTCGCCATCTATCTTGAGTGTTACGAACTGATTTTGGTCAAGATTATTTTTCTTGCGCAGGCTTTGCACCGCTCGTAGCAACTCTCTATATTGGCCTTCTTGTTTAAGTTCTGGAGTAATTGTTTCATCAATCTTATTTTCTTTTCCAAACAGAATTTCTTTTACGTTTAACTCATCTCGCACAATTTCCTGAAGTTCTTCCGAAAGATTTTCCACACTTGTAAAGCTTGCGAGAGGCTGACGAACTTTGATTCCTGATTTTTGCCGAAGCTCAAGACCAACACTTGCAAGTTCACGTGTTTTTTCCATACTTAGAATTATCGAAGAATCTTTTAATGACAAATCTGACCACTCACACAAGTGAACGGATTCTGAATCGTTTTCTTCTCGAACCATTTGAAATACTTCCTCAGCAACAAAAGGAATGAAAGGTGCTGCTATTTTTGCAAATTCTCTCAAGACAAATCGAGTTGTTGAAAGCCCGTCCACCTTATCTCTTCCCTCACTTTTAAATCGGTCCCGACTTCGTCGAATATACCAAGTAGACAAGTCATCCACAAAATCAAAGAGTGGTCGAGCCGCCTTGTCGAGAATGTAACCCTCCAGACCTCGTGTAACTTCTGCGTGAGTTTCAGACAATCGCGCCAAAATCCATTGGTCCAAAACATTTTCACTTTCATCGTGCGCAGTTTCACCAGACTGATACATTTCGTAAAATGTTGTAGTGTTTCGAAGTCTCCCCATTACTTTACTTTGAGTTTCTCCAACTGATTTTTCTGAAAAGTTCACATCTTCCGCATGAACAGCAGGGCTTGCCATCAGGAACAATCGGAGCGCGTCTGCACCCTCCTTGTTTACTATGTGACTTACGTCAGGGTAGTTCTTTAATCTTTTTGACATTTTCTTTCCATCTTCTGCCAGGACCAATCCGTTTACTAAAACATTTTTAAATGCTGGTTGATCAAACTGAGCACTCGCCAAAACCATCATTACATAGAACCATCCCCGGGTTTGATCTTGACCTTCGGCTACAAAGTCCGCTGGGAAACGTTTTGTTTTTTTGAATAACCCAGACTTTGGTTGAAACCGTGAAGTATCAAATGGATAGTGGTGTGACGCATAGGGCATAGAACCAGAGTCAAACCACACATCAAAGACATCTTCGATTCGAGTAAATTTCTTTCCGTCTTTTTCTATTTGAATTTCATCAATATAAGGGCGATGAAGATCGAGCTCTATATTTCGTTTTGTGTCCAAGTACATTTTTACCGGAGTGGCGTGTGCTGTGTATTTTTTCTTTGCATATATTTGTTCCACAGCTTCTTCATTTGAAAAACCTTTCACATGTTTTACAAGTGAAGACCCTGTTCCCTGATGTGAGAAAACAGCGATTGTTTTACCTGGGTGTTTTTGAATTACTTCATCAAGAAAACTTCTTGTTCTTTTGTCCAAGTCTTCCCAACTCTCACCTTTTCCTCCACGCTTAAATACATACCGCTCTTGATTTGAAAGTTTTTTGTAGGCATCGCGTTCTTCTTTTACATGAGGGTCATTTTGGCTTGTCTCCTCCCAATCGCCACTCGTAATCTCTTGCAGTCGATTGTCTACAGTAGCTTCTTTTCCCGAAATCTTTGTATAGTACCCAACTGTCTGCCTTGCTCGCAAGACAGGTGAAACATATACAACATCAACGTCTTCTTTTGAAAGTTTTCTTGCAGCTTCTTGAGCTTGCTTGTTTCCCAAAGCGGTCAAGGGATGTTTGTCTATTGCAGACGAAGACATGTTCAAAACATTATGCTCAGCCTCACCATGTCGAACAAAAATTATTTTTGTAATTGCTTCATTAGAATATTTCCAAAGTTCTTCCACCGAACCAATGAACAAATTCTCTCCGTCTTCTGACTGCCAAATTGGAAGTGGGGTTCCCCAGAACCGCGCACGCGAAACCGACCAATCTCGAACTTCTTCGAGCCAGTTTCCAAACCGCCCATCTTTTACATGCTCTGGAACCCACGAAGTTTTTTGATTATTTTTAATTAACTTCTTCTTTATCTTTTGAACATTCACAAACCAAGATTCTGTCGCGTAGTTGATGAGCGGACAATCTGTTCGCCAACACATTGGATAGGAGTGAATATATTTTTTCTTTGAAAAAAGTAATCCGTTGTGTGCTAAATATTTTACAATTTCAACATCAACATGCATGTGGTCTTCGGTATTTCGAACAGCCCAATCTTTAACGTCGTAGCCACCCTCAACCAAAAAGTCTTCAACTTCTTTTGTAAAACGCCCATTCATGTTTACATGTTGAATTGGTTCTACATTTTCTTTCTGTCCAAGATTGAGATCATCTTCACCAAATCCTGGTGCAATATGTACAATTCCTGTTCCGTCTTCAGTCGTCACAAAGTCACCAACAACAACACGAAAAGCATTTGCGTGGTCTTTGAAAAGTGGAAATACTGGTTCGTATGTTGAACCAACAAGATCAGAACCCTTAAAACTTTCTAAAATTGTATACTCAGAACTACCCAAGATCTTGGAAACTAGTTTTTTAGCAATGATATATTGACCAGATTTTAAAAGAGTCTGTTGAACCTTCTCTCCTTTTTTCACAATACCAGATTCCAAAGCGCCGTTTCCTAAATCAATATTTATTTTCACATACTCAATATCCTCCCCCACGGCCAAAAGTACGTTCCCTGGAAGTGTCCATGGAGTTGTTGTCCAGGCAAGCATGTAGCTCCCTGCGTGTTCCCCAGAACTAAGTTTGAATTTTGCAGTTACAGACAAATCCGTAATATCTTTGTAGCCACCCATATTCACTTCTTGATTTGAAAGCACGGTTTCAAGCGGGGGTGATACCATCATTGATTTGTAGCCCTTGTAAACCAAACCTTTTTCTTTGAGATTTTTGAATACCGCCCACACACTTTCCATATAGTTACTGTCCATTGTCATGTATGGATTATCCATGTCAACAAATCTCCCCACTCGTGGGATATATTCCTTCCAATCTTTTTCATACCGAAGAACACTGTCTCTAGCAGCTTTGTTGAACTTTTCGATTCCATACTCCACAATATCTTGCTTGGTTGGAAGATTAAGTTCTTTTTGAATCAAATTTTCAATTGGAAGACCGTGGCAGTCCCACCCCCATTGACGAGGAACCCTGAATCCTCGCATTGTTTTATATCGGGGAATCACATCCTTCATTGTTCCTGGCAACAAGTGTCCATAGTGCGGAAGCCCTGTTGCGTATGGAGGGCCGTCAAAGAAAACAAACTCGCCTTGAGGAGCTTCTTTGTCGACTGATTTTTGAAAAATATTGTTATCTTGCCAGAATTGCAAGATTTTTTCTTCTGCTAATGCTACTTGTGATTTTTTTTGTTCTTCGCTCATGATTATTAGTCTAAATTAATAAGAAAAAACTCGCCCACAGAAATAAGTAAAAACTTATTTCCAAGGGCGAGTTTTCGCGGTACCACCTTGATTTGTAACTTGTTACAGCTGTTAGGGGCCTACCCCTCGGATTCTACTTGCTTTTCAGCGTTCTTTCCAAAGCTCGGGAGTGATTAGATCCCTCAACGCTTGTGTCTCTACTATACCCAAAATAAAGTCAAAAGAAAAGGTTTTTTGTGGGTATGTTGACTTTCTTTCAAAATATTGTTAATTTTAAATCTATAAATTCTAAACTGTACCTTTATGTCGCACCCTTCAGTCGTTTGTATTAAGATACCTGGAAGAGAGTATCTTGTTGAAAAAAAACATTCCACAAAAGGTCTCATGAGAGACACGAGTGGAGAAACTTCCCAAAACTGGAAAATGCTCCCAAACCCCGGTCGTATAATAGCCGGTGTAAAAAAACATTATCCAGATGAAATACAAGAGGTTGAACCAAGCAACAATGACTTGGAAGCATGGAAAAAATTTTTCCAACAATAACTCTTGACAGTACACAAAGCGGCTCAAATGAGCCGCTTTTTTTATTTAGGCAAGAAAAAAAACCTCTTACGTAAGAGGTTTTTCTGTAAAAGCAAAAGCTTTTACCTATTCCGGGAATCCAAATAATGAGGCACCCCTAATCATAACCTTCATAGAAGGTGAACTCGAATGCTTAAGTTCATACAAACCGTACACACAAAAACCACCATTTCTGGTGGTTTTTGATTACATCTTTTCTACTGTTTCAATACCTAGGCAGTACAAACCATTTTTCAAAACATGCATTGTAGATTGTACGAGCCATAGATTCCATGAAAGGTTTTCGTTTGACCCATCGAGAATCTTTGTGTTTCCATACCATGAGTTGAACTCTCTAGCCAAGGTCAATAAATATCCAGCAACATGATGAGGTTCCCAAGTTTTGATAGATTTCTCTACCTCTTCCCCAAATCTACAAATGATTTTTTCTAAATCTTGAGCTTTCCATTCACCACTTGGTTTTGCTTCCATTGTAAATCCCAACTCTTTCGTTTTTTCCAAAATAGAATTACATCGAGCGTATGTGTACTGCAAATATGGACCCGAATCCCCTTCAAAAGAAAGCGAAGTCTCTGGATCAAAATCCATATTCTTCCCTGCCATTACACGCAAGATAGAAAACTTAAGCGCAGCAATAGCAACAACATCTACCTTACTTGCGTCAGTAGCGTCTTGCATCCTTTCTTTTACCTCAGAACCAACAAGCTCCAAAACATCACTTGCAAGCGGAACTCCACCAAGTCGTGAAGACATTTTTTTTCCCTTAAATGTCATTCTTCCATGCTTTTGGTGGATTGTTTTTTCTTTCCAATCTTTGTTGATTTCTCCCGCAGCTTCCAGCACCACCTTGTAATACGGACCCTGTTCCACATCAGTGATGAGGATTGAAAGGTCTGGATTCCATTTTGAAAACTTAATATCAAAAAGACCAATGTCTTTTGCTTCGTATGTTGGTCGCCCTTCACCGCTCACGAAAACTCGCGTATGCAACCCACGCTTTTCACCGTCAAAAATAATAGCACCGTCCGAAACCTCAAAGACACCAGGAGTATTTCCTTGTACAATCTCCAAACCTCGATTTCCAGCAACCGACTCAAAAATAAACTCATCAAATTCTGAACCGAGTCTTTTTGTCTCGTTTTTGAAATACTCAAGATTAACATCGTAACCCTTTTTGTAAGCATTCCATTCTGGTCCGGGAGTTTTTGCGTAGATTTTTTGATTAATACTTTTTATTTCTTTTTGAGCTTCTTCATTTTCTTCAAAAGCTTTGTTCCCCTCAACATAACAATCTCCCATGTATGAGAGTTTTTCTGAAATAGTAGAAAACGCATCAAACTTTTCTACTCCATCTTGCAAGAGTGCCCACACAGCCTTTGCAATTCCCAAAGAAACGTCAGAAGGAAATGATGTCTTGATAACCTCCGCACCAGAAAATTGAGCAAGTCGAACAATAGACTCGCCAATAGTATTGTTCATCACGTGGCCGATATGAAAAGGCTTGAACAAATTTGGACTTGAGTGCTCTACAAGAATTTTCTTTCCTGAGTAAACATGAGATTTTCCAATAGTTTCGTCTATTTCTGAAATTTCTTTTTGAAAATAATTGTCCTTGAGTCGAAAATTGATAAATCCAGGACCTGCAACCTCAGGCCGCAAAAACAAATCTGACTCTTCAATGTTTGAGACTATTTCTTCCGCCAACTCTCGAGGGTTTTTCCCAAGTTCTTTTGCGTGTTGCATTGCGACATTTGTTGCGTAATCTCCATGAGACATATCAGCGGGACGCTCAAAAACAACGTCAGTATTATCAATACCGAGTTCTTTTAATCTATTCGCAATAGTATTTCCAAGCTGTTGAGTAATTTCCATAGGTTTACTATACCAAAAGCTAGGCTCCTGTACTACCTTCCCGACCAAGACCTCGAGAAGTATCCGAAAGCTCTTCAACCTCTTCAAATTCAACCTGATCCACTTTCTGAATTAACATTTGTGAAGTTTTGTCCCCTATTTCAAAAGTATAGGTCTTGTCACTACTATTATATGCTCGCATTGTAACTTCGCCTCGAAATCCAGCATCGATAACACCTCCAAGCATTTGAATCCCGTGCTTGAACGCAAGTCCTGACTTCTCCCAGACTAAACCAACATAACCTTCGGGTATTTCCATTGCAATTCCTGTTGGAAGTGTACCTGCCTGCCCTGGCTCTATCACAACCCGCTCACGAGTATAAAAATCCATTCCAGCATCTCCAGGATGTGCATATGTTGGAATCTTTGCGTCTTTATAGAGTTTTTTGATTTTTACTTTCATTATTATTATTCATAATACCACAATACAACTATTGACTTTTTGAGGCGAAAACAACATATTGAGAGAGAACTTTAATAAAATTATTATGGAAGAGTCCTTTTTTGCAATAATTGGCATAAATTTAAAATTAATAGCATGTTGGGTATTGGGTGGGATACTACTGGGTTTCTTGCTTAGATATGTAATTCCTATAAATTCCCAAATAACAAAAGACCAAACCCGGAAGCGATTTGATATATTATTTTTTTTGTTAATAGTAATCTGCGGTTTTGGAACTTGGTATATTTATGACTATTTTAAATTCAACGAACAAGATTACTTACTTTACGGATCAATACTTTCTGTAATTTCAATGTTTTTTGGATTTATTACCTACATGTTTGAAATACCGCACACTAAAAAAAGTCACAAATCGTGACTTTTTTATTTTCTTAAAACATCATTAATATGATGAGCCAAAAGAATCATGTCTTTTTCTTTCATACCTCCTGCTGTGACAGCGGCTGTTCCTATACGAATCCCCGAAGGATCAAAAGGTTTTCGCATATCATGAGGTATTGTGTTCATGTTTACAATAACACCTTCTTTTTCGAGTTTCTCGCTTGCTTGTTTTCCAGTGACACCTTCCCCATCCATCCAAGTATCAATTAAAATCATATGAGAATCTGTTCCTCCTGCAACAATTCTCCAGCCGAGCATTTGTAATTCTTGTGCTAATTTTTTTGCATTTTTTACTACCTGTTCTGTGTATGTTTTAAATTTTGGTTGAGAAGCTTCTTTTAAGGCAACAGCAATAGAGGCGATGGCATTCATGTGTGGACCACCTTGAAGTCCTGGGAATATTGCTTTGTCTATTTTCTTGTGAACATCACCAATATCAGTCCGAGAGAAAATAAGCGCACCACGAGGACCTCGAAGTGTTTTGTGGGTTGTTGTTGTCACAATATGAGCCCAAGGAAAAGGACTTTTGTACGCACCTCCAGCAACTAACCCTGCAACATGAGACATGTCCACCATAAGCAATGCACCGCAATCGTCTGCAATTTTTCTAAATTTTTTCCAATCAATAGTTTTTGGATATGCTGTAAAACCAGCAATAATCAAATTTGGTTTTTCTTTTTTTGCCAAAACTTCCAAAGCCTCATAATCCAAAAGTTCTGTTTTTGGATCAACTTCAAATGGGACTTGTTTCCAAATCTTTCCACTAAGAGAAACACTTTGTCCGTGAGTGAGATGCCCTCCCGAAGAAAGTGTCATTGCCATTATTTTTCCACCTTGAGGCACCACCGCAGAGAAAACAGCTAGATTTGCAGGAGATCCCGAAAGTGCTTGAACATTTACATACCATTTGCTCGAGAGCTTGAAAAGCTCTTTTGCGCGAGTGATACACAAGTCTTCAATCTGGTCGATAATTTCATTTCCGCCGTAATATCGAGCCCCTGAATACCCTTCTGCGTACTTGTTCGTAAGCTCAGAACCAAGAGCCTCCAAAACATCTTGGGATACAAAATTTTCAGAAGCGATAAGATTCACAACCTTATTTTGTCGTTCTTTTTCTTGTTTGAGGAGTTTTTCGATTTGTTTATCCTTCATATCTTCCTATTGTACTTATTGGGCAACAAAATACAAACCTTGTGTGAATGGATTGATTTAGATGCGAATTATCTCGATATGGTTAATTATTCAGTATTTTGTCTAATCAGAATATCTGAAGGCACAAATCCAATGAGGTAAGACTCGTAATCACATTAAAGCCGCCTACTAAGGCGGCTTTTTCTTTTGATTGACATTAGTGACTGAATAAATTAAGGTTTTATAGAATCTTTAAAAACAAGTTCTCATGAAACAATACATTGATCTTATGAAAAAGATCCTTGATGAAGGTCGCGATGGAACAAACCGAACAGGAGTTCCAGACAGAGCTTTATTCGCGGAAAGCTACGATGTTTTCCTAAATAAGGATGAAGATGGCCTCATTACAGGATTCCCGCTCTTAACCACAAAACGAGTCAGTCTGAAGAACATCTTCATTGAACTCATGTGGAAGTTAAGCGGTAGTACAAATATCCGCGCATTGGTGCAACAAGGTTGTAACATATGGGATGAATGGCCATTTCAACAATGGCTTAAAACAACGGAGCAAAATATCTCTCAGTACACAGACGAAACACAGACAACACTGACAGATGAATGGCAAGAGGCTATTCGATATTTTGTTGACAACATCAAAAATGACCCTGATTTTGCAGAAGAATTTGGTGATCTTGGAATCACCTATGGGCACAATTTCAGACATTTTGGTGGTGATAAAAACGGAGGTCAGGATCAAGTTTTGGAAGCGCTTCATCGCATCCAAAACAAACCTGACGATAGAAGGATTATTATTTCTTTATGGAATCCCACAGAAGAAAAAAACACCCTTCTCCCACCCTGCCCCTGTTTCTATCAGTTCAATGCTAGAGTTCCGGGAAAGCTGGATTTTATGCTCTACCAAAGAAGTTGTGATTACTTCCTTGGGGTGCCATATAATACAGCCCAGGATTCCCTATTCCTGTCTTTGTTTGCACATGTCACCGATAGGGTTCCGAACAAGTTCCGACACAATTTTGGAGACGTGCACATCTATCACAATCATCTTGAGCAATGTAAAGTTCAAATTGAACGTGAACCAAGATCCTTGCCTTCAATCAGAATCAATCCTGAAAAAACAAATCTGTTTGAGATTACCTGGGATGATATTGAAGTGCTTGATTACGACCCCCACTCAAAACTAAAGGGTGAGGTTGCTGTATAAAAACAAACACAGATAAAAATCCCCGCGATGTTGCGGGGATTTTTTAATATGCTTTAAATTGCTTTGCTAACCTTGGGCCGCACTGTTCAGTATAGTTTGATTTTTTCTGTGTGTAAGGTTTTTCAGCCAAATCAAACATCTTTTCGTAAACAACCCGAGCAATAAGCTGACCCTTTCGAATGTACATATCTTCATAAGGCCTAACTTCAAGTGTTAAGGTGTCACCTCTTGGAGACTTCTCATTTTTATAGATACCCCAGCCATCGTCAATATATCCAGCATAGTGAGCACGAAACTCACCAAGACGGTCATCAACAGGTCGCATTTCACAAGAAAGATTTACAGGAACTCTTGTGTTCAGTCCACAAGAAAGTATGTAAAAGTTCCCCTTTTTCAAAAAAAGAACACCGTCTTTAGGGCGAGGAATCGACCTAAAAAAATTAGACGGGTCAATTGAATTGTCTGCAGACATATCTAAGATTTCTCCAGATTGAATTGCCTCATAACCAACAATGTCACTCTCCATATCAATGGGAAGATAAATTGAACCATCGCGAGGATCAAAAAATTTGAAATCATCTTCTATTAATTCTCCTTGTAAATCAAGAATTAGAGGACTTTCTTTGTGAATCGCCATAATCTCTTCCCTGGTTTTTATTCGAGAATCTCCAGAAAATATCCTCAACTGATTCAACGACAGGTTTGGCTGAACCAAAGTTGTGAAAGATTGGGCACGTATAGAAACCCAAAGATCTCCATTGAAGTTTCCTGGAACAGTATCATATTGAGGAACACCATCAGCCAATAATCTAACATGTAAATCATCACGTCCTGATGTTGATTTTGGATTGCAGTATCCATAAATCATACTAGGAAAGTTTAAGGATTCTGTTAATCTTGCAATATACAACCTGTCACGCATCAAAGGATCTTCAATTCGATGAGCCGAATTCGGTACAGAAACAAGAAGATCTTGTATTTTTTGTTGCGACGTCGGGAATGGCAAGGCTTCAACTTGATACATTTCCCCATGAAGAGAAAGATCTAAAGAGCTTGAGCCAACCTTACCTGAAGATAAGCGGTCAATCCACCCTTCAGCAGATATGAGCCGTATCATATAATCAGGTAAAGCGCCTGGTTTTGCTTGTAATTTTTTCTTTATTTTCATAGTTAGAACTTTTTTCAAACTGTATCATAAAGAACCACCCCTAAACAAGAAGCTTTACCTTAGACCACAAATACGGTATGGTTACAAAAACCAAAAAAGTTCTAACATTATGGAAATAAACGTTATTGTAGCAATCCAGGATAAGGATTGGGGTATTGGAATTGGTGGAGATCAACCATACTCATTTAAAACTGACTTTGCCAACTTTAAAGAAAAAACAAAAGAAGGCTACGGTTCAGTGACCATGGGAAGAAAAACCTGGGAAGCCCTACCTAAAAAATTTAGACCTTTAGAAGGGCGACTTAATATTGTGGTAACCAGAAACAAAAACTATCCTCTTCCAGAAGGGGTGTTGCGAGCTGAAAGCTATGAACACGCTAAAAAACTCGCAGTCGACCATAACCCTACTGGGCAAGTCTGGAATATAGGCGGTGGACAACTTTACCAAGAAGCCCTTCAAGACGACTCGACTAAGGAGATATATCTCACCAGAGTCTATGATGGCAAGAAAGCCTGTGATGTATTTTTTCCAAATCTTGAAAAAAAATTCAAAAAAGAAGAAGTGGGTGATCTACAGTATCACCAAAACAGATTTGATAAAAAATACTATTACTTCCGTTTTGAAAAGTGGGTTCGGATTTAAGACTGAACCAAAAAGCAGCCCTTTCGGGCTGCTTTTTTTATTTCTGTGTATTAGTCAACAATATGAATTCCCATTGAGAAACATTGTCCTTCTACAATTTTCATTGCTGCCTCAACGTCATTTGCGTTAAGATCAGGCATTTTAGCTTCTGCAACTTTTCGCACTTGAGCTTTTGTAAGCTGTCCTGCTTTTTTCGTTTTGTTTTTTCCAGATCCTGATGTAATTCCTGCTTCTGCTTTGATAAGCGAAGACATAAGAGGTTGTCCCACTTCGAATTCATAAGTACGATCTTCGTATACAAATATTTTTACTGGAAGTCGCCCTTTCATTTCTCGAGTTCGTTCGTTGAACTCCTGAGTGAAAGTTCCGATGTTTACTCCGGCTTGTCCCAAAGCGGGACCAAGTGGCGGAGCGGGTGTTGCTTTTCCAGCTTCAATTTGCACTTTCACTTTCTTTATAGGTTGTTTCTTTTTCTTAGTAGCCATAGTTATTCGTTACAAATTTGTAATTAGATTTTTTTAATTTGAAGAAAATCAAGTTCTACAGGCGTTTCTCGTCCAAACATGTTTACCAGCACTCGAATCTTTCCTCGTTCTTTGTCGATTTCAGAAACTTTTCCTTCATGTTCTTTGAATGGACCATCTGCAACCATCACACTTTCTCCAATTTCGAGATCAATATTTGAAATATTTTTTTCGTCTGATTTCATTCGACTGAAGATAAAGTTAATTTCATCTTCTTCGACAGGAACTGGGTTTACCCCCGAACCTACGAAACCTGTTACTCGCGGTGTATTTCTTACCACATACCATGAATCATCATCTACAAGCATGTCTACCAGGACATATCCTGGGTAGATTTTTTCTTCAACCTCAACTCGCTTCCCCCCCTTAATTTTTACCTTCTTTTCAGTCGGAACAATCACGTCAAAAATCTTGTTTGTCATACCGAGTGTTTCGATACGTTGTTTAAGATTTCGAGCTACTGCATTTTCATATCCGGAATAGGTATGGATTGCATACCAATTTCTTTCTTGTGAACTATCTTGTTTTGCCATAGATACAAGCGGACAAGCCGCACTAGTTGATAATTAAAGGATTGAGTTTAGAAGTGACGTAAAGATAAAATCAAACAGACCAAGATAATATCCGACACCAAGAGAAACCAATATTACAGCAACCGTGTAGATTGTTGTTGTTTTCTTTGACGGCCAGCTAATATGCTTTGATTCTGCGCGTGCTTCTTTAATAAATTTAGAAATTTTCATAGTTTTTTGAGTCTGATTGAGAGGCGTCAGACTATTATGTTATAAGTGAAACTCGAAAGAATCACTATTAAAAAACACCCCTCAGGGCTATGTCTATAGTACTTGGTATACTATTTTTTGTCAATATCGTTACGCTTGAGAGCAGCTAAACAACAGAAATACCAAACAAGGCAAGGTGTGCGAGCAAAAGCACGAGAGTGACGTTACCTAAAAGTCCCGGAACAATATATCGACGAAATGGAATATTTGAAAAAGCTAAACTAAGCATTAAAAGGTCACCAGGAAACGGGGAAAATCCAGTATACACATAAATAACAAGCTGAATAAGCCATTTTGGTTTTTTGTTAAGCCATTCTGAAAAATGATTTACCTTACGAAGCACCGAGCCAGATAATTTGTGCCTTCCCCATGATCCAAATATATAAAACAATGAATCTCCTAAAAACAAAGCTACCCCAGCAACCAACGCCATACCAAACGGATTGAGCCCACCCAAAGCAAATGAAACAATAGCTATGTAGTATGACGAAGATGTCAAACTTGAAGTCCCCCCTATTAAAGCCAAAAGGAATAAAACAAGGTAACTGTTTCGAACACCTACAGCATTTACAATCTCCATAGGGTCAACAAAATAAAGTACAGTAAACAAAATTACCACAACCAAACCCGTAAGGAGGAATCCTTTGTAATTTTTTAGATGACGTAACACAAAAAAAGTATAACACGCAAAAACACCCTTTCGGGTGGTTTTTTGTTTATTTAACTTTAAACACAAGTGTTACATTAACTTGTATTTCGTCTTCTCCAACAGGTACTGTTACTTCCTTGAATGAAGACTCCTCCATAACCATGTCTGAAGCCATGAGACTTCGGTTTGTTGCGTATGGCATTGGACCTCCGTATGAATTTTCGTAGAAATCAACCATCTTTCCAAGTCGAACACCCAAATCTGTAGCCAAAATCTTTGCTTCTTTGCGAGCATCATCAATTGCTTTTGACCGAGCTTCTTGTTGATATACACTTGAATCATCAATTTCAAAATATGGACCATTGAGTTGAGTCACCCCAGCATCACCCAAAACAGCAAGTGCTTCTCCGGCATTATCAATATCCCTAACAGTAACTTGGATTGTTTGTTGAACCTCATAGGCAACTAACTCTCTATTTCCATCAACGCATCGAACACCTGTACAATTTGCTCGATATTCATAGCGAGGATATGAATTATAGTTTTGCTGAGAAATATCACCATCCTCAATACCTAAATCTTTTAGCGATGAAAGTGATTTTGCAATAACTATTTCTAAATCTTTTTGAGCTTCTGCGAGATCAACATTTTCAACTGAATGACCAAATGTAATACGAGCAACGTCTGGCACCGCCTTTACAATACCAGTTCCAGAAACCTCAATTGTATCTGCATAATTGTTTGTGTTTGAAATATTCTTAGAAAGTGAAATCACAGCAACAACCAAAACAACAATGGCTATTGAAAGGAAGGCTGACGCAACCTTAAGAAATGATTGAAGAGATTTATTTGTGTTTGAGTCCATAAGTAAAAATAATTATTTTTTAGTAATTTGAATATATGGAGAAGCTGATAGTAGAGAAAACCAAGGTGCAACAAATATTCCAAATATAATAACAAGCGCCTGAGCTAACATTCCTGACAACAATCCAAATCCTGAACTAACAATCTGAACCAAAATAGAGATAACACTAATCAAAATAACAAACCACAAAAACTTCCAACCGTTGTTGTTTTTCATAAGTTTGTGACTTTTTTTCAAAGCGTCGATAGCTCCAATTTTTTCTTCAATCAAAATATAGAATCCAAAAGCCCATCGAATCGCAACAAAAGCTGTCCAGACTCCAAAGATGATACCTCCCAAGATTGGATTGATGTTACTTACAAGCATCAGTAGTGCAAAACCAACACCTCCAATAGCAATCGCCACCAAAAGGAGCATTCCTATTGCTTTGAAAATAAGTTTTGATGACCACATTTCTGAAAAAGTTTTTTTCAAATCAACCTTTCCTTTTCTGTACGCTCTAATAGGCAAGTTAACACTCACCAAAATAACATAGACCATGAAGTAAAGAACAATAAGACCAACCGCAACAGGAAGGGCGAACCACGTGCTTCCCATTGTTACCGCAGGAATGATAGACACCATAACAAGACCTGACATAAGGTAAATACCAACAACAACCAACAGGCTTGTTAGTATGTATTTGCCATACATCTTTTTTGAAAAGAAAAGATTCCATGAATCTTTAAAGGATTTTCGAATACTGAATTTCATATTTATGTGTTTATTTAATTTCTAAAAGCTCAACATTAAAAACAAGAGTTGAATTAGGGGCGATAGGACCAACTTGCTGGTCTCCGTATGCCATTGTCGCCGGAATAATCAGTCGACGTTCCTCACCAATTTTCATACCTTTGATACCAATTTCCCACCCCTCAATCACCGACTGAGAACCAAGAACAAATTCAAATGGAACACCTCGTGTACGACTTGAGTCAAAAATCACACCATCAACCAAAAATCCAGTGTAGTGAACCACCGCAGTTTGACCTTCTACAATACCTTCACCCTCACCCTCCTTCAATTGAACCATTAGCAATTGATCAACTTGAGACAAATCAAAAGCGTCATCTTGTGTCGCCTCCAAAGAAACTTCCTGGATGTTGTTTTGCATACTATCTCTACCAAGTAACACAATAAGAGCAACAACAGCGACCAAGACAAGTATTGAAATAATAGTTTTTCCTTTCATAAATATCTTAATATTTTATATTTTTATAATGTATATCCATTATAACCTTTTATTTTAATAATTCCGAGACTTCGCGTTGAATACGTGAAGCAGTGTGTGTAGCTATGCCAAAATCAGAGATGAGCTTTTCTTTTGTGTAAGGAAGCAAATCTTGAGCAAGAACCAAACCATGTTTTGTTAATTTTTCACGTGCATCACGGGACAAGGAAGGTAAAACGGTTATTGGATAGGCTTTTGTCCTTACTATCATTTTTTGCAAAGAGTCTTTGTTTGGATAGTTCCAGCCAGTTAAGTGGACTTGGGCGCACTCTGCAAATTTTTGTGAATTATCCGTAAAGGAAGTGTTTGTCATAAGCCAAGTGTGGAAATTTCGTGTTCCATTTTTGTGGTTTTTTTCATTTGAAGCAATGTCTTTCATTCGCGCGTCTGCGTACATAACAGTATCAATGTGTGTTACAACGTCTGGAGTATTTCGGAATTTTGCCTCGACAATATAATAATTGCTATCTTTCCATGCCAAAATATCTACCTCGTGAGTAATGCAGCGCCCTGACATTATCTGATTTCGAGCAGTTTTATAGCCATCTTGCCGAAGAATTGCTTCTAGAAATTTTTCAAATAAAAAACCGTCAGGACCAAGCTTGTTCACCCCTCGTTTGATACTGTATTTAACAGCAATATCTAAATCCTCCCTTACCAAATGACGTAAGGTGTCACGAAAAATAAAAGATGTTGTCATGCCGGGCTGTAGTTTGGCATCAACCATTTTACAAATACGCTCTGCTTGATTTTGAGTTGCTCCCGCTCGGGTTATAGACTGACACAACTTGTCTTGGCTGTAGTAGACAACCTCACCTGTAGATTTTCTAATTTTTTTATTTTTTGTCATATTCTATAGAGTTTAATGCTTCTTGTAATGTTTTGTATTGAATGCAATTACCAAGCTCCCACAGCCGCAAGGAAACGACTTTTTGACTTGCAGCAATCTCGTCAGTAAAGTCACGGTATTTCAAACGAAATATACATTTGGGTATACGTAAAAAATGAGGACGATGTAATAATTTTGCATAGAGCCGAGAAAAATCAATATATCTCACAGATTCTGGAGCAACAGCGTTGATAACACCTGAAATTTCCACAGAAATTACTTTAGTGTATACAGAAACCAAGTCATCAATATGTATCCAGGGAAGCCAGTTCTGTCCAGATCCAACAGTTCCACCAAGACCTAAACGATAGGCGGGGCGTAGAGATTCTAAGAAACCATGAAGACCGAGCACATTACCCTGTCTCAAAATGACCGTTCGAACACCATAACGAGAAGCTTTGTAAGCCTCCTGCTCCCAATCAGCGACAACATGGGCAAGGAAAAGTTTTGTACCACCGGTAGAGCCTTCAGATAATACCTCCTCTTGTCTATCTCCATAGAAACCAGTGGCTGACGCTTGAACAAAAACCTTAGGCCTAAAATTGATATCTTTAAACAAGGTAATTAAATTTTTTGTTGTTTCAATTCTACTTGAGTATATAGAATTTTTATGTTCTTGGTCCCAAGAACCAACAATACTTCGCCCAGCAAGATTAATAACAATATCGGGATTTTGTAATTTAGAGTCTTTTGGAATACCCTTTTCACAAAAACACTTCAAAAAACCAACTCCGGAAACTCGAGGTGAAGCAATATCCAAAGACACAACGCTGTGACCTTGCTTGATAAAACGTTCAGACAATTTTGACCCTATGAAACCCGATCCGCCGACAATGATTATCTTCATATGTTTTTATTATACATCAGAAGGTTTGTATTGGTTTAAAATATCATCAACATACTGACGATCGTTTGAAAGTCGAGGAACTTTATGTTGTCCACCCAACTTACCTCTTGATTTCATCCAATCCACAAAAGTCCCTTGTGGTAGCGCTGTAAGAACCAAAGGTTGCAAAACTGGCATTTTTTCGTTTCGCTTGGCGTTGTAATCACTGTTCACCAAACGAAGCTCTTGATCTAAAATTTTTGCAAAATCACTTAGAGAATCAGGCTCAACACCAAACTCAACAAGCCATTGATGTCCTCCTTGAGACTCTTTGGTTTGAAATATTGGTGCAACAGTAAATTCATTGACGACAGCTTTTGTTTTTCTGCACGCTTCACGCAAAGCATCTTCAGCATTGTGAACCATCACCTCTTCACCAAAGACATTAATAAATTGTTTCGTTCTTCCTGCAATTGCCACCCTCAGTGGATTTGTTGACACGACTTTCACAAGGTCGCCAATTCGATATCTCCACAGGCCGGAACTTGTAGTAATAATAAGCTCATAAATTTCCCCCTCCTGAACCTTGTCCAGAAAAACAGGTTCTACATTTTCTTTGTTTGGAAACGGTAAAAACTCATACACAACATCATAATCAAGCATGAGTAAGAATTCACCCTCACGAGAAATATCATCTTGAATACCAAAAAATCCCTCAGAGGCATTATAAATACCCATATAGGATATTTCTTTTCCTAGTAGCTCTTGATACTCCTCTTGGAAAGGTTTGATTGAAGTACCTCCATAAAAAAACACTTCGAGGTTAGGCCAAAGTTCCGCAAGATTTTCAACACCAGAAACTTCTTTTGCTTTTTTTATAATTGCCAAAACCCAAGCAGGAGCTCCGGCTAAAGCAATAAGATCTTCTTTAATAATAGTTGCTACAATTTTTTTTGACTTCTCTTCCCAATCAGAAAGCAGTGCAACTTCTTGTGTTGGTGTTTTCAATAATCGAGCCCATACAGGTAAATTACTCAAAAGAACAGCTGAAATATCACCACTTCTGATACCTAAAGAATCTTCCTGGAGACTTCCACCAAGAGCTAAGGTTTTTCCAAACAATATCCCACTTTCAGGGAACTGGTTAAAATAAAAACTTAACATATCCTTACCGCCTTGATAATGACAGTCCTGCAAAAACTCATAACTTACAGGAAGATATTTGCTAAGGCTCCCTGTCGTTCCTGATGATTTAGCAAAAAATTCAATAGAAGTTGGCCAGAGGATATTTTCTTCGCCATTTTTCATACGTATAATATCCTGCTCAACTTCCTCATAAGTAACCATTGGAACAATTTCTTGAAATTCCTCACAAGAACCTATTGATTGGAAATTATATTTCTTCCCAAACTCTGTTTCTTTTGCCTCTTCTAGAATACGCAACAAAGTTTCTTTTTGTATTTGCATTCCATTATCAACAAACGCATGAATTGAATTCATGCGTTTGTGAAAAAATTGATTAGAGATTTTACGCAATACTCGAATCATGGTAATTTCTAGTTAACCAAAACATCAATAATTTGTTTGAGTTGCTCAAGCTGAGTTGCTCCTCGAAGTGGGAATGTACGTCCATCTTCTGTAACAATAAGAGAGAACGGAGTTCCCGAAGCACCAAGCAATCTTGCCTCTGCTGCGTCACGTTCTACAGCCTCAACAACTGATTCATCGGTCTGGCAGCTCCAAAACTTTTCAAGAGAATCAAATCCTAGACGTAAAGCCTCTGTTTCCATGAGTGAGTCTGTAATATTTGGAAAGCTAGAGAACAAAATATCGCTATATTCCCAAAAGGCTTCATCTCCTAGTTTTTGACCTACACACTCAGCCGCCCGAGCAGCTTTAACATTACGATAGGGCAAATGACGGTAGACCCAAGCAATATCCTCTGGATATTCTTCTACAACAGAAGCAAGTGTTGGGTGAAATTGAGCACAAAAACTACAACCAAAATCTGAAAATTCTACAATTGTAATTTTTGGATTTTTTGCACCAGTACTGTAATCATCTTTATTAACATCATTAATGAGCGTGACTGAATCACCATCACCAGCAACACCACGCTCAGCAGCAGCGTCCAAAGCAGCCTGCTTACCTCCAGAAAGATGAGGAAATAAAATCGCACCCGCAATTAAAATCCCCGCAACAATAATCGCTTTAGGCATTGTTAAGCCTTTTGTGTTTTCTTTTTGATTGTTTGTTTCTTCTTTATGCATTTTTTACATTGACATCCTATTGGTCTAATAAACTCATCGAAATATTCCTTACCATAATCATACGCTATTTCTTCTCCTGATTCTATATCTTTGACTGCATAGATATTAATTTCACCTTTCTCGATTTCAACTTCAGCGTTCGGGTCACAAGAGTGATTGATATATCGAGCAACATTTTCCCGGTCAGAACCATCAATAGTGAAGTGATCGTCAACTTCAAACAGATATTTCCCGGGATGAAATTCACACTCTGCATTTGAAAGTATTTCACCAACGTAATCAATAATATAGTCACCTTCTTCTATTTTTTCTTTAGCAAACAAACCAAGTCCAGCACCTTTAGCGGCGCGCTTTACTTCAACTTTCTTATCAATGGTTGGTTTTCTTTTCATGAAGACAGTATATCACGTGACTATTGAGATTCTGTAACCAAAACAAAAGTTATTGTTATAGTATCCTCAATGATTGCGTCGCCAACATTGTAAAAAAACGAACCAGACAATGTCGTAATACCCCACTCGGTACGATCAATAGAGAATTGCCCCGTCATTACAATTTTTGAATTAATGCTCTCTAAGGTATAAGGAAAGGAAATGTCTCGTGAAGTTCCCTTGATAGTTAAAGAACCCCTCACCTCTGAATCTGTTGCTTCCGAAACACTAAATTGAGCTTGTGGGTACGAATCAACATTAAAAAAGTCTTCACTTCGTAAGTGGTCAATCATTTGTTGCGGTTCACCTTCATTTCCAGACAAAGTTGTCATATCAATAACAATATATCCAGATTCAACACGCAAATCCCCACCCTCTTCATCAGAAGTGAGCCCGATGGACGAGATATTTGAAAGACCTATTGTCCCCGCATGATTTTTTGCTTGAATTTTATTTTCCCCAAACCATGTCACTCTAGAATTTTGAATATCAAGCGGTTGAGAATTTTTGGTTTTGTTCATAGTAAGATATTCTTTTTCAGGCATTTCATCTGTGTTTGAAAGATCAGAAGAAATAGTACCAGAATCAAAACTCCCCCCAGAAACAAAAGGCTCTGAAAAATTTATATTTCTAAAAACCAAAAACAAAATAATGATAATTCCAATAATCAATAGTATTTTTTTAAGCATGATACACCTATTCCGCCTTAGCGTTTACTTCATAATTTGTATTTTGTGATTCAAAAAAGTTCACAAGTTCATAGACGTCTGTTGCTGTTGTCATCCATTTTGCGGGGTTTGAAACATTGTAATGAGGTTCAAGACCAAGCTCTTCAAGACGCCGATCGGCAACATACTGCACATATTGATTTACATATTCTGCATTGAGCCCAAGGATTCCATTTGGAAATAGGTCTTCGTTGTATTTTACTTCAAGATTAACCCCCTCAATTACAATACTTCGAATTTCATTAGCAAATTCTTCGGTAAGAAGTTCTGCGTTTTCCTCAAGAATAGTCATGATTAAATTCATACCAAACTTAAGGTGGAGAGATTCGTCACGAATAACCCAGTTAATCATTGAGCCAAAGTTCCGGAGTTTGTTTCGCTGCCGAAATGACAACATAACCATAAACCCTGAATAAAACCAAAGACCTTCCATTACAATGTTTGTAGCCACAAGATTTCGAATAAAATCTTTTTTTCCTTCAGTAGATTCAATATCCAGAGAATCGTCCGTCATCCGAATCATGTATTTGTTGATGAAATCTTCTTTAGCCTTCATTGAAGGTGTGTCAAGGTGAACAGAATAAATTTCATCCCTATCAAATGGAAGTGTTTCTAAGACATATTCAAAAGCAACACAGTGGTTTGCCTCTTCCCACATTTGCTTTACTAAATACAAGTGACATTCCGCAGACTTGAGGTATGGGTACACCCCAAGCGCAAGTGACCTGTTCACAATAAGCTCTGCAGGATTAAAGAAAGCCATAATAAATTTCACAGCCCGTTGCTCATCTTCCGTCATTGTCTCAAAGTCTTGCAAATCTTCTTTAAGAGTAATTTCGTGCGGGTACCAAGTATTTGCAACCGCCTGATCATAGAGTTCTCGTGCCCAAGGATACTGACTCGGATGAAGATTGATATCTTCTGGTGATGCTTTTCCAATTAATGCCATATAGTTTTTTTAAATTAAATATAATAAGTAAAAACGTTTGGGGATTCCCCTTTGACGCACTACAAACTTGTAATAACGACCCTCTGTTTATTTTTATAATTACTGACAGCTATCACACTGATTTCGATCTGCGGGATCTTCTGGCAATGAATCTGTCAAACTTCCATCTGTCCGTGCAAAACTTATTTTTGGTTTTGAAACTTCCACAACCTCTGGTTCACTCATTTCAATAGGTGATTGTGCGGGGGATTTCTTGAGTGATGCAAAACCTTTTCGTCCAGTACTTTCTCTCTTGTTTACAGCTATGGTACTTTGCTCCGCTGAGTGTCGAGGTCTTACGTGAGCATAATACGTTGACTTCAAACCTTTTTCCCATGCTGTTGTATACACGTCGGTGAGGTCTGTCATTTCTCGAGAGGCAAGATACATGTTTCGAGAAATAGCTTGATCAATCCATTTTTGAGCCCGTGCAGTAACTTCAATCACAGCCTTTGGATCAATATCAAAAGAAGATTTGTATCGCTCTTTTATATCATCTGGGATTTCAGCAATTGTCTGTATGTCTCCATGATGTTCAACAATTTTACCTTGAACTTTTTCCCACAAATCAATCTCTTTGAGTTCATTTACCAGGTTTGAATTGAGATCTAGATACTTTCCAGAGAATTTACTTCGTGAAAATGCCTGGGCAAATCGAGCATCCATTCCAGGAACTGTCCCTGCAACAAGACCAATATTTGCATTGGGGGCAACAGCCATGAGTGTTGCGTTTCGCATTCCCTTCTTTACTTTTGCACGCAAAGCATCCCAATCCAAACCTCCATGATGCATATTCATATCAACGCTAAGTTTTCCACCGCGCTGTTTGTTGAGTTCAGCAAGTGTGTCAAATGGAACCATTCCTTTACTCCATCGAGAACCTTCAAAATTTTTGTAAGAACCTCTTTCCTGAGCCAGATCTGCGCTTGTATCTATCGCGATATAACTAATAAATTCAAAAACCTTGTCTACAAACTCGTAGGATTCCTGACTTGCGTAGGCCCATCCCATTCTTTCGATGGCGTCCGCAATACCCATCACACCCATACCAACCGCTCGATTGCTCTGATCTGAATATTCCGCCTCTTTAATGGGGAGGACATTAATATCAACAAGATTATCCAGTGAACGAATCGAAATTCGAACCGTTTGCTCAAGTTTCTGCCAATCGATTTCTTTTCCTTTTAGGTGAGAAACGATATTAAGAGAACCTAGATTGCACACTGCAATATTGTCTTTGTTTTGAGGAAGAGCAATTTCTGTACACAAATTAGACATGTGAATTGTCCCAGTATTGTTGTTGAGCGCCCGAACATTCATTGGATCTTTCCAAGTAAACCAAGGGTGGGATGTTCCAACCAGAGAAACAATCATATTCTTCCAAATTTTCAATGCTCGCTCTTGTTTGAACATTCTAAGTTTGCCAGCCTTCGCCATTTCTATATATTCAGCATATCGTTTTGAAAAATCAACACCATAAAGTTCAACAAGGTCTGGAGTCTCCTTTGGGTCAAAATAGAACCATTCATCATCATTTTTCACTCGATTCATAAATTCATCATTAATGAAAGCTGCAGTGTTCGCTGTTCTCATTCGAAGATAGTCGTCTCCAGCATTATGTTTCCAGTCAATAAATTCTGGAAAATCCAAATGCCATGGCTCCATATAGAAACAAAGAGCTCCTTTCTTTTTTCCACCTCTCATAATTGCACGAATGGCTGTATCCATTATTTTTGCAAATGTCGTTGTCCCACTTGATGTTCCACCATGAGAAAGCGGAGACCCTGTTGCTCGAAGCTTTGTAACAGAAACACCAAGCCCTCCTGTTGCTTTTGAAATCATCATCACATCAGAAACTGTTTTTGAAATATGATCCATGTCGTCCTCCATCTGAATCAAAAAACAGTTTGAAAGAGCTGCTTTTTTTGTACCGGCACCAATATTGCAAGAACCACCACACACATAAGCTAATTCTGACATTTTGTTATAAAGTTCAATTGCTTTTTCTGTTGGGTTTTCTTCAATAAAATTAAGACCCATGGCAACTCTCATAAACATAAACTGTGGAGTCTCGTACGAGGTTTCTCCATCTTTTTTGAGAGTGTAACGATGCATCAAAGTTGAAACACCTGAAAATGTAAAAAGATTATCCCGACTTACATCAATAGCCTGCGCTAGTTTTTCAAGATCAAAATTACTAACCATTTCATCTCGAAGCATACCTCGCTTCACAGCATCTTTAACATGAGAAGCAAAACGTGTCTCATGAAGTTTTTGGATTGCGTCAGGATCGTCTCTATCAAACTCACCAAGAATATTTTTATATAAAGTTTTCAAAAATAGACGAGTTGCAACAACCCCATAGTCTGGGTCATGTTGAACATTTTGGAGTGCCGCATTTATAGTTGCCTGGTCAAGCTCTTCTTCCGTAATACCACTATATAGTGTTAATTTTGTTTCTGTGGCAATTTGAGTAACTTTTGAAAGCCACTCAGGAAGCCCCGAACAAGCACGTTCGATTGATTTATTGATTTTATCTGCGTCAAATGGTTCCTGGGTACCATTTCGCTTTGTAACATAAATTGTAGTCATAACTAAGCAAACAACTAAACTATATAAATAATTGACCTTATCGAGAGAAAATTAGGGACAAAAAAAAGCCCATAAAAAAGACTTTTCTCTCAACGGTATGTAGCAAGCGTTTGTGTGGGAAGCCCGCCACCAACCGACCGAAACGACACTCCTTTATCATTTCGTGTAGCAATTGTAGCAGTCGACCTATCTAGGTTTTCCCCATGTCTTTGTAAATAAGGACGGCAAAAAGAATTAGGAAACACTCATTTAAAAAGTAAATATTTTTTAAATTAAATGAACAAAGAGGCTATTAGAAGCACTGCAAAAACAAGAACAAACCAGCCAAAATTCATTTTTCTTGCTAGTTTGAGAAGTGCATCAATGGTGATCCAACCAAAAATAAATGCAGCGAGGAACCCCACCAAAGATTCAATAGAGAAAAAGAAAGAATTAAGATTAAAAACAATATTTCCTGCAAGTACTATTGGCAGACTCAAAACAAAACTCATCTTAAGAGCGTCCATCTCGTGGAAACGCTGAATTAAAAGAATTGATGTTGTAGATCCAGATCGAGAAACACCAGGAAGCGCCGAAAGCCCTTGTACAGCACCAGTTAAAATAGCGTCTGCGTTGTTAACCTCTGACTCTTCACGAAAAGTCATGGTTTTTTTACGGAGTTGCAAATACGCAGTCACAAACAAAAGAAGAGCAACAACAATAACAATAATATCTGCAGAAACAATAAATACCTGCTCGAGTTCAACTAATACACCCTTGAGAATAAGGCCAACGACCCCGCTCACAAATGTCGCGACTATATAAAAATTAAGTATGGCTCTACGTTCTTTGCTTATCTTCTTGTAATTCAACAAGCTTCGAAACAAGTGCTCAACTTCATCAAAAAAATAAATAAATGCTGCCAAAAATGTTCCAAGATGCAAAAATAGAGCCATCTGAATCGCTTCAGTTAGTCCTGCACCACCAAAAAATTGTGTTTGGATTAACACTAAAAGCCCCTCTGAAGAAACAGGAAGCCACTCAAAAACCCCTTGAACGATACCGAGAATTATACTTTCCAACATATACCGTCATCATACCACGACTTAAAAATAAACCTAGAAAACACATGTTTTCTAGGTTTATTTTTTGTGGTCTATTGCTTTTTTTCGTGATCTATTTTTCCATCAACAAGATAAATAATCCTGTCACATTCTCGAGTGTACTCTGTTTCGTGAGTAACCATCACAATAGTTTGCCCTTGTTTGTGAAGACTCACCAAAGCTTCAAGAACTGACTCACTTGAAACCGAATCTAGATTAGCAGTAGGCTCATCAGCAAAAAGAATTTTTGGATTCTGAACAATAGCTCGAGCGATAGAAACCCGTTGCTGTTCACCACCAGAGAGTTGATTTGGTCTGTTGCTCTCCTTGTTGTTAAGCCCAAGCTGAACCAGAGCATTCCGACCCCGTTCGTCAGCCTCCTCTGTGGAAACACCCTCCATGAGAAGTGGAATTGTTACATTTTCCAAAGCTGTAAGTTCGGGAACCAAGGCATAGTCCTGAAAAACATAACCAAGTTGTTTCAATCGGAAATCCGTTCTCTCCATCTCTGTAAGATTTAAAATATCAACCCCGTCAACAACAATAGAACCCCCTGTCGGAATATCTAATAGACCCATTTGATACATGAGTGTTGATTTTCCTGCGCCAGACTTTCCCATAATAGCAATAAACTCACCCTCTTTGATTGTAAGGTCTATACCTTTCAAAACCCTTGTTTCAACTTCACCGTTACTATAGGTCTTTATGAGATTTTTTACTGTAATCATATCCATAAGCTATCGTTGCAAAATACTATCAAGAGTATTTTTCTGAACAATAAATCGCGCTGGAAAATATCCCGCAATTGTAGTAATAAAAAACAAAACCAAAAATCGTATAAGTGTTGGAACTGGCTTAGCAACCAAAATACCATCACTGAATGGAAAATCTATAGGATTAGCTGCAATAACGGGTATTAGTAATCCATATACAATAACAGCACCAACAAGAGACCCCACGACTACATAGAAAATTGATTGTAGTATATAAGAAATTTCAATAGCTGCGCCAGAAATGCCAATTCCTTTCAAAATACCGATGAATTTACGTCGAGTGAGTGCATTGATATAAATCACAATAAATATTGTGATAGCAGACACAATAAGCCCAATACCTCCGATTGCGGTACCGAGCAAAGCGAACGTCTCTTTTATGTCATCCAAAAATTTAGGAATTGCTTCTTCTGCTGTTTGAATTTTTGCGAAAGCGCCAAAGTCATACGATTCAAGAATTGTTTTTAATTCTAGATCAGAATACCCACGAGCTTTTTTAATTGCTATTTCTTGTGCTCGAAGATCTGTATTCCCCGTAAGACGCCGGTAATCAGCATCTGTAATAAAAGCCGAAACAGAAACTTCATCAACCTTTGATTGCACAATACCTTTCACGATAAATTCTTGGATGTTGGCACCTGCGGTATCCCCACCAGTCAGATCCGGAGTTCGATCAACACCAATATTTCTACCCGTAACAGAAACCTTTACTCTATCTCCCACATAGACACCATCAAGTGGTTCAAAAAGGTCTGAAAAATTTGAATATCTTTTAATAAAAGTTGCACCCAAAACAATATAACCACTCTCGTCACTAGAAATTAATTCTCCCTCAATCAATGACTGAGAAAGGTTTGTAAGCGCCTCTTCTTTTTCTATATCAACACCAACGACATTCACCCCAACGGAATTAGAAAGCACAGAGAAATCACGACGATCCAAGTATCCTGCTTCAATTGTTGCTCCTTTTTTGTATCGAATAGAATAATTCTCAACTTGCGGCAACGAATCCAGAGTGTCTGCAATTTTGCCAGTAATTTTAATATTTGATTCATCAGCAAGAGTTGTAATAAAAACATCGCCCGAGTACTGCTCTCGGTTTGCTTGGAAAGAACCCTCCAAAAGACCAACGAGAATCCCAGAGATTACAACCAGACTCAGAAACGTAAGTGTCATAATCCCAATAATCAAAGTATTGATCCAGAAATTTCCCCGACCTATTTGACGCCGAGCCAGAAGCCATCCCACCGAAAGAGATGTTTGAAATTTTTGTAAACGACGTTTTAGTATCATAATACAAACTAACGGAGAGGTCGTTGATACACAATCGTATCACCCGCCTGAAGCCCACTTACAATTTCTACTAAACCACCACTTCCTTCGATACCAAGAACAACAGTTGCAGCAACCTCTTCCCCGTCGCGAACAACAGATGTCTCATAGCCATTACTTGTTCTAGTGAAGAAATATTTAGGAGCAACCAGGATATTTTCTTTTTCTTGAGTTACAATTCGAGCTTTTGCTCCCATTCCTACACGAATACGAGAATCGGCTTCGAGTATTGTCGCTCGAGTCTCGTACACAGGAACACCATCAATAACAGTATCAATAACGTCAATGTTATTGATAACGCCACTCCAAATAAACTCATCTCCATAGGCGTCAAGAGTTATTACTATTGGATCTTGTACAGAAATTTTGGCAACATCAATCTCAGGAACATTCAATTGCAACTCAAACTCCTCTTGCCCAACAAGGGTTACATATGCAGTATTCGCAGATACAACCTCACCTTCTGTTAAATTGATTCGCCCAACAATTCCGTCAAAAGGCGCTCGTATCACACCATCTCTCATTTGAGCACGCACAGCTGCTACTCGAGCCTCCGCAGCAGCAACAGCGGCACCAGTCTTGGAAGTTACCGTTACTTGAGTTTGGGTTTGAGTATAGTCATCCTGAGCCCTACTTATTAATGTATCCCGAGCAGCAACAGCTTGGTCGTATGTATTTTTTCTTGTTGTGTATGTCGAAGATCGCATATTTGGAATTGAAACAATCCATTGCGTATTGCTGCCATATCGACTATCTTCATCAAAAGCAATATAGAGTCCACGTTCTCCCAATTTGCCTGGGGATGAAGTTTGGACAGAATAAGAACCCCTCTCAAGTCCAGAAAGAGTAAAAGAATACCCGGAAGGAGACGAGGAAGAATAAGGGTTTAAAATATATTCTCCCTCTTCTTCGCTTGTATATGTCCCTGAAATTATTGGAGGTTCCGCAGAGGTATCATCATCTGTATAGGCAGCTAGTCCTTCATTGAGTAGATTTTTGTAGGCAGCCTCAACTACAACATTTTGTTCAGCAATTGTATTTGCTAAATTCTGATAGGCAAAATCAAGGTCAACACCAGAAACACCTTTGTCTGCTTGAGCTTGTTGGAGATTCGCTTGTGCCTCAAGAAGTTCAGCCTGAAGTTGATTCATAGAAAGCTGAGCAATAAAATCACCCTCTTTCACCTCCTGCCCTTCTTGGACCATCACAGAAGAAACGCGCCCCGAAAAACCAAACCCTAGGTCTGCACGGTCTTCAATATCAATATCTCCTGCCAAAACAACCTCCTCAGAGAGGTCACCTCGAACAACCTCATAGTATTCTTTTGCATCTCGTTTTGCTTTTTGACCACCTGCAATCAACACAATAATAAGGACAAGAATGAGACCAAGTGCTATATACCTTTTTTTAATTTTAAATTTTTTCTTCATATAATTATAATTTAACGTTTTGTATTACCGTAAATAAACAAAATACTCATAATTCCAAATAGTGTAATATGTGATGTTACATCTTCTTTGAAATAAAAGAAAGATAACGCCAGTACAACAAAGGTTACCACAGAAACAAGCCGAACCCTAAACCCAATAATAAGCAAAATCCCAAGAAGTGCTTCTACGGCTCCGGCCGACAAAACCCACATTTGTGTACTCACAGGTATCACATCATGTAAATTTGTCGCCTCGACAACAAAGCCAGAAAGTCTTGGATTGAGGAGTTTCTCATAGACAGCAAGAAAGAGTAATCCGGCCCCTGCTCCGATTCGAGTTATTGTTGGCAAATACTTTTTCCATGCTTTTATTTTTATGTCGGGAATCCCTAAAACATCATCAAAACCCGGCTTTCGAGAATCTGTAATAATTAAAATAATTGCCAAAACCAAAACATCCAAAGCACCCACAAGATACCAATCCTGCAAAAAAGCAATTCCAAACAAAAAAATTACAATAAAAGGAGTCAAAAAACTTAAAAAGCCAGACATAAGCATAAACCCAACTACAATTTGAACTTGAGAATAGGCAGTGTCCGCAACAACTGGATTAATTAAATACCCAGCAGTCCCAGCACCAATAAGCCCAATACCAAGAGAAAGCCGAGCCATCCAAGGAACAAGATCTTTGTAGTTTGAAGCATGAGAATCTATCTTTCGAAGTTTTTTTGCAATGAATCCAACTTTTGGAATAAGCAGAACAAGAAAAATAATTAGAGCAATAGAAATTCCTAAAATTGTTAGGTTTGTAGGATTTTTCAAAGCCTCAAATAAATACGAGAAATCAAGACCTTTCAAAGTCTCAACCGTTGCATCGTCAGCGATATATCGAACGTGCGCTTGCGCGGTTTTTGCAAAAAGAAACATGTCTTTATTGTACAACGAAATTGTTTTTACAAGAACATGAGAAAACAAATTTAACATGAAATAAAAAAAGTCCAATCAAATGAATGACTGGACTTATCTCGATGAGGATTTTAGAACTTTTCAATTATTTCGAACTTCTTTTTATCGTAGTCCGAGTGGCCTTCTCTGCGGTCCGAATGATAATAACCAGCGATGGTTTGCTTAGTTCTTTGATCAACTGCCTTGAAAAGCCAGCTATTTCGAGAACCGTCCTCCATTTCTAGCGCGGTGATTTTCACCTTTACCTTCTCGTTGATTTTCAATTTTGTTTGGTTAGGATTGTTGTTCATATTGAACTCAAGACCTCTTTTATTCTTGGGTCTCTCTTGTTATATCCGAACCCATAGATTTTATTATTCATCTCATAAAGAAATCTTAGATCAGAACTAGACATTTCAGTATTTGATCTATGCTTTTCTGTTACTTCAGTCATCTGTTTCATATTCATTGATAAGCGACGATAAATTTTACCCTCATCACCAAACTCTTGAAGCTTCTCGTCTAACACAGGTAAAATATACTCATCAACCTCTTGTTGCACTTCAATACCTCGAACCTCTGCGATACGGTGCTGTTGCATTCTAATAGCTAAACGTGGAACGCGGGCTATTCCGCTATTGTCTTGAGAATAATACACATGAAAATCACCACCCTGAAGTTGGTTTCGTGCCGTTGTTTCGTTACGAGTACACCACTCAAGCGGAAAACCTTTGAGTGATTCCACGAGCTCGTCAGGCTCTGAACCTTCTTCGTAAGTCTTCCAAAACCCTGTGATGTTTTCGAGGTTTTCCCAACGAAGACCTCCGAATTGTTCCAAAGCGTAAGTGTAAAGTTTTGCAAAGTTTTCTGTATTCAAGAGTTCTTTGAATTCTGGATCGAGGCCTGACAGATCTTCTTTTTGTTGTTTCTTTTGGATGACTTCAATAACTTCTGCTAGGCATCCAGCATTGAGAGTTGGGAAAGCATGAACCGTACCCTTCTTTCGCTTCCCAAACGAACCTTTTTCTTTACTATATCCACCCATTTGTGTCATTGAACGGAACGCCCAGTATTTAGCCCAGTCAGGATACATTGCGTCAGGCGATGAGAGGTAGTTGATCCATGTATCAAGAGACTCTTCTTGATCATGTTGTATTTGTTCAATTTTTTGTTGCTTAAAGTGCTCAGTAATTTCTGGACGTCCATGCCCTTGCTGTTCAGCAATGTCTTGTTCGAGTTCAAATGCCCTATAAGGTATGTCTTCTTCTGAAATTATGAGTTCTTTGTGAAGGATCTTTTTAAGAGCCTCAATTCCCTGTTGTCGTTCTTCTGGGTCTTCTCGATCTAAAATCTCTGAAAAACGATCCAGATAGTTCTGAATTAACTCTTCTGGGTTTTGAGAGAGTTTTTCACCTGTACGTTTTTCAGTCCGCTCTTTGGCTGATTGCACCTCTTCTGATTCGTGAAGGTTTCCGTATTTTTTCTTTAAGAATCCTGGATTTTCCATACAGTTGAATTTTACCACATAAAAATCTACCTCAGGATTGATCTTGCTTTCAAAAATGTATATAAAACCACTGTAATGTTGGTATGTAGATAAATTTTTCTTACACTCTAGTTATCACTATAAATTACAATTACACTAAATGAAGAGTTTATTCGAAAGGTTTTCCGCTAAAGAAAATCTCCAACAAGAATACCAATACGTAAAAGACGAGATACACCACTCGTCTCTTTCGGTAGACCCAATAAACCAGCCGATACTATCAGCTATATATAATCTGGGTGATGGTTTTTTTAATGCCTTTGAGTTGAGTTTGAGGAATGGAGAGCGCTCACCCGAGAAAGGTTATTTTGTATATTTACCAAAAGATAATCTTGAGGTACGTCCTGTTTGCGTTTTGTCTCTTGTAGACAAGATTGTTTACCAAGCAATGTTCAATTAGAAAAAGCCTACCCAGAGTTAGAAGCTGAATATAATCGGTTGGAACTGGATAAAACCCTTACAAACAAAAGAAAAAGCGAGGCTTTCGCCTCACTCATTCTCAATTGGGGCGATTACCGGGAATCGAACCCGAATTACCGGTACCACAAACCGGAGTAATAACCGTTATACGATAACCGCCATCATGTATAGTGTCTCTCGACCACATAGTTATACCAAAAAAAATCACAGAGGTCTAGGACCCGGAACCTTATTCAGGTGTGTAATTTTTGTGTTTTTCAACGAGCCTCTTTTCATAATACTGACTAAATGAAATAGCCAGAACTATAATTCCAACATATATCAACAGCCCGCTTTCAAAAGTGAGAGGTATTGAACGCAATGACCCCAAAAGAAATACAATATACCAACTCGAAATAGATATTGCCCCAGAAGCAAAAGAAAGTTTTCTATAGACACGAGACTCACCTTTGTTTGGATTCGCTTCGTCAAAATCAATACGAGTAAGCCATGGCGAAATGATAAAATTCAACAACAAACCATTAAGCGTTATCACTGCAATAATACAAACTTTCACCAAGAACTTTGAGGACAGCAACAAATTTTCAGATGCTGGCAAGTACAGACCAATACCTGTAATAATCAAAACACCAAGAGCAACCCAGATAATATGCGACATTGTGTCCATGATAGATTTTTCACCTTTTGATATTTTGAAATCTTTCAAAAATTTAAAAAACAAAACATCTGTCACGGTGGTCGCACCCACACCAATCGCAGCAGCTAAGGCATGGAAAAACACAACAAAGCTCTTGTATTCTGCGAGCAAGGCAATGAGATCAAAAGAAGCTCCAAAAACAGCTGTTATCGCAATAAATGTTGTAAACCCAGCTGAAAAAAGACACCAGGTACACCAATTTTTAAGCGTGAAAGCCTGAATGAAAACAAGATACAAAGAAAACAAAAATGCACCAACAGAAAAAGCAGTAATAAAAAACATGAAAACATCCGAAAAGAATTCTGGTTGAATCAGTTTGATTCCATACACCAAGGTAACAAGCAAGTAGTATCCCGCACCCATCAACTCAACAGGAGTACCAAGAAATTTAGAATACTTACTATTTACAACAGCGGTGCAATGTCCACCAATCGGACACACAAGGGCTTTCTTTTTGTTTTGTTTTGTAATGTAAATATAAAGCGCAAGAGAGATTCCCGCTAAAGCAAATACTATTGGCGCAATTGAAAAAAATGAAAACATACTAAAAAGATAGACTAATTAAAAAATAGCAAACAATTTACCTATAAAGAATATGTATATCATTATATACATAGCACCTTCCCACAAATACATTTTTGAGGAGATGCCAGAAATAATAAAAAGAAAGGTTGCAATAATGAGGAATGGAAGCCCAATAGAGAATGTTTGGGTATCTAAGGGAATATTTGTAAACAAGGCAGGAAGTCCAACCACCATCATAAGATTAAATGCATTTGACCCAAAAATATTTCCAAGAGCCATTTCTGAATTTCCCTTGAGGGCTGCTTTTACCGAAACTAAAAGTTCAGGAAGCGAAGTACCAATAGCAACAGCAGCTAAAGAAATCGCACCCGTAGAAATAGCAAGGAGATCAGAAATTGAAACCACAGAAGTAATAAGATATTTTGAACCAAACACAAGACCTAAAAGACCCACAATTAAAATTCCAAAATCTTTTGTACTAAATCGTGGACGTTTAGCCGATCGTTCATCTTCTGACATATCTTTTTTCCCTTCATACATTGTGTACACCAAGTAAATAAGATACGTCCCAACAAGCAATATTGCTTCTGGAAGTGTTACCACTTTGTCCCACGCAGCGATAAGAAACATCACGGTCGACAGGGCAAGTATAGGGAGTTCTATATCAATTAAGTTTTTTGTTGTTACCAACTTACGAGCAACAATAGCTGAAACACCAACAACAAGTAAAATATTTGCAATATTTGAACCAATCGCATTAGCCGAAGCTATTTCTGGTACCCCTTCGATAATTGCGAAGATGCTTGAAATAAGTTCAGGGAAGGATGTTCCAAGACCCACAATCACAACACCCACCACAAACTTAGAAAGTCCGGCCGCCAAACCAAGCTTTTCTGAAGAAGCCAAAAACCAATCAGCCCCTTTTACTAAAACCATAAGAGAAACTATAAAAATTCCAATCCAAAAAATTAATGTCATATGAGACTAGTATAGCAAATAAAAAAAGGTGCTCCTACGAGCACCTTTAAAAATCTTACACCAACTCATCAATACCAAACTTTTCAATACTCCCATCAGTAAGATCGAAAGGTTTGCGGAGGATTTCATCTATTTTCATAAGACAAATATTAAAAGTTGAACTAATGTACATATCCATTTCACTATACAAAACAAATTTTGAAAAATCAATCTTAGAAAAAAATTAAAACCCTGACAAAGGGTTTATTTCAGTGCGGATGAGAGGAATCGCCTCTTGCAAGTTTCTTGCTCCGAAATCCTCAATATTCATAATCGCAAAGCTCTTTGAATATTGGGACCTGTCGGTTCAATTCCCTCATCACAAAACACCCTTTCGGGTGTTGTTTGTGCGGATGAGAGGAATCGAACCTCCACGGGTTTCCCCACACGCCCCTCAAGCGTGCCTGTCTACCAGTTTCAGCACATCCGCGAATATGCATTCAAATAGTATACCCACCCATCAACAAAAAATCCACCCGGAGGTGGATTTTTTATTTTGCTTCTTCAGAAGATTCTTCTTTTGTTTCCTCTGTCGTAGCTTCAACTGCTTCTTCTGGAGTTTCTTCGATTTTTTCTTCTTCCATTTCTGATGCTGGAACTTCAAGTTCCTTGTCTGTAAAGAATACAGAGAATGATCGAAGTTTTCGTCGAATTTCCTTAGATGTCTTTTCTCGTAGGAAGTATAGTTTGCTTCGTCGAGTCTTAGATTTCTTCACAAGCTCAACCTTGTCAACGACAGGTGAGAAAAGTGGGAAAATTCGCTCTACTCCAACTCCGTTAGAAACTTTTCGTACGGTAAATGTAGCACCTTGCTCAGTTCCGTGCTTTCGAGCAATAACAAGACCTTCAAAAGCCTGCAATCGAGTCTTTCCTTTTTCTTGGATTCGAACAGATACACGAATAGTGTCTCCAGCTTTGAAATTAAGCTTTTTTCGTTCCTCTATATTTACTGGTGTTAGTTGAAATGCTGTGTTCATAGTATCTATAAAAAATATATAACGAGGGTTACTCTATCATATGAATACTAAGATGGCAAGTATTTTAGACCAAAAATAAAAAGCCCCAGGGATTTGGGGCTTTTCTGGCGAGAGCTAACTCACCTACACCATAGCAGCGTCAGATTCTTCAAGAACGGTAGATTGAACAATGTCTTCTCCAGCCCAACTACTCCTCTTGAGGGTCTCACATATTTCCTTAATCCTTTCAGTATCTAATTGACGAACCTCCAGGTTTACAATTTTGCCTTTCTGAATAATTTCAGGATCAGCCTTAAATATGTAATTGAGGCTTTCAGTAAAACCACCAAGACCTGTGCGGATATTATCAATTGCAGACTTTCGATCCTTGAAAGATTCTTTTCCCAAGATGGTCTTTCCACCAAACTTTAAATAGGCCTGGGGCTGGCTAGTTCTGGATTTTGACCATAGGGTAATTTCCATCAATCCAGAATAGCTGTAGATCAAAACGAGAAGTTCAGGTGGTATGCTTTTGTGAAAATCACGGAACTTTACTGGAAGTTGTTCCAGCTTTACATCGGTAGGGAGTTTGTAGTTACTCATAAAACAACAAATTAAAAGGTTTACACCAATATACTCCCAGGAATCATATTTTGCAAACGATTAGGCAATATATTTTGCAAACTCTTCTGGAATTTCAGACTCGAACTCCATTTGACCCTTGTTTGGAATTTCCACAGAAAGCTTCCAGGCATGAAGAGCAAGTCGAGAAAACCCAAGTGCTTCGGGTCGTTTCTCGGCATACAAAGTATCGCAAACAAGCGGGTGGTGGAGATATTTCATGTGGACACGTATTTGGTGTGTTCTTCCTGTTTTTGGCTTAACCTCACACAAACAGAAATGTTCTCCATCTTCCCCAATCCTATTCAACACACTGAAGTCTGTCACTGCTTCGCGCAATGTCCCACGAGTGTTTTCTCCCGCCTGCCATTGCCGGAAGTCTTTGCGACTCTTTCCAATCGGAGAATCTATAGTTCCAGAATCCTCTTTTATATTGCCCCAGACGGCACATAGATATGTTTTTTCTGTTGTTCTGTTTTGAAATTGTTTTTTGAGAAATTGATGTGTTTCCTGATTCTTTGCCAGAACCATAACGCCCGAAGTATCTTTGTCGAGTCTGTGCACAACACCAGGTCTGTCGATTGAATTTTCTGTTTCACCCTTTCGAACGATAAGAGGTTCGCCCACACCTTCTACTTCTGGGTAGTTCAAAACAACCCAATCAGTAAGGGTTGGTTGGTTTGTTCGTCCATCAGCATGAACAACAAGTCCAGATGGTTTGTCGACCACCAAAACATTTTCGTCTTCAAATATAATTGTTGGAGTTAATTCCATAGTCGTATCATACGAGATATTGAGAAATAAAAAAAGCCTGGTCAATTTTTGACCAGGCTTAAGCTTTTTGGAATAATCACAAATATTTCTTTTGTGAGCTCTTCTATTTGAAAACCTTTTGAAGATTTAGAACCTTCTATGTTGTGTTTTGTAAGAAGAAACTTATCCTCAAAACCTTCAACTTGAACTTTCGTTGCCAACAAGTTTGCATTGTGAGTCATTCTCTTTATTCCCTTTTGGATACTTTCCAGAAAGAGAAAATCAGACAAGGTTATTATTTTTGAAGTCATGCAAATTAAGTTTAGTTAGATTAAACATTACACAGAAGATCTCCGGATTACCTTAAGTGTTAAAAATAAGGTATTGTTGCCCATCAATATTCTGCGGTGGTATTATCAGCGATCTGTCTGCAGATTCTTTTGCAGATTCTTTTGTACCATCTCTCACAACAAGAAACTTCATCGAATCAATCTCAAAACTAACCGTGTTTTCAGTCATTTTTTTAACAACCTCTTTTATTTTTTCTAGAACTTCTTTTCCAATATATGCCATATAGTTAATTAGATTAATTTAAGCTAGTATACTATGTAAGTATTATCTTGTCAATATCTTGATTTCCTCAAGAATCTTTTGTTTTGCATTTACTAAACTTTGTTTGTCTGTAATAAATGTTTCTGTTATTTCTCTCATTCGACCACTTGGACCCCTACTGTAGACGTTGTGTTGATATATATTCTCATCGCCGTGATTCTTTGCTGCGTGACCAAAGTCAATAACAACAGGCTTCATAGTCCCTCTTTCAATCATTATGTTCCCAGGATGAAGATCTCTATGGTGAATACTTTCTTGATGCATCTTATCTATAAAATCCCCAAGATCTGCAAAAAAAACATCAGCATTAAAATTGGAAAGAAATTCTAGCGGATTTTCTACCCGACCTTCTAGCAAATCTTCTATAGAAACACCATCTATTTCTTTCATAAGTAAGGCGTTTTCTCTAATTGAAGCTTGAACTATTTCACCACGAAGATTTCTTTTTTTAACATGTTTTTTAACCTCTATCGCAACAACAGGAGTTGGGATGATTACCTTGTCTGAAAAAGCCCCTACCTCTTCCAGAAATTTTGCTTCTTCTTCAAGAGAATTTATCGGGTTAACATTTCCATTAAGTTTTTTACAGCAAACATTGGTCATTTCAGGAATAGTAAAAACATCAGCCGTATTACCATCTCCAATGTGATTCTCGTCTATAAAAATACGCTCAGCTAATTTACAAAGGTTTTCCTCGTATACCTCATTAGCTAAATATTTTTCATTTTCCTTGTCTTCTGAGAACTTTTTAAACTGCATACTTTCTATGGACATGTAGAACATTATATCATCAAGTATTGCCATTTTACAAAAAAGAAGCTAAACTGTTTTCTGTCTATATCATTTATATGGGCGATTAGCTCAGTTGGTAGAGCGCCCCGTTTACACCGGGATGGTCAGAGGTTCGAGTCCTCTATCGCCCACCATGCGAGAATTTTCTCTCATTTACACGCTCGAGATCCCCGAAAGGGGATTTTAACGTATATGCTACAATATTGTTTTGATCTACAGAAAAGTTCGAGGAAATCTGAGATTGTTGTCACCCTCAAAAGGTGCTCGTGTGACCATGCAAGAGATAGTCTCTGATGAAATTATCTTGTATGTGATAATGAGGGGGTGTGAGGTGGTTGAGTAAGAGAAAATTGGATATGAAAAAAGCCGCTCATTCGTAATTGAATGGCGACTTTGTTTTGATAGTAGTTCTTTTATTTAGTTGTTGAAAAATTGTAGTTTTATTGCTCCTTCAACCATTCCAGTGTTGCTAGTTTGATTGTCCGAATATCCT
>Ga0222691_1000048_pt1 | contig 57730 bp, 67 predicted proteins | sample AntAcemetage1237_FD_179839 | JGI IMG/M metagenome (GOLD analysis project Ga0222691, IMG submission 179839) | Saline water microbial communities from Ace Lake, Antarctica - #1237 | ecosystem: Environmental > Aquatic > Non-marine Saline and Alkaline > Saline | place: Antarctica: Ace Lake... | reverse complement strand
GTACATTGCACTCACACATCCCGCGTCAACAAAAAGTTGTGCAAATCCTCTAAAAGTTACAGGTGTTTGAGACACAATAACACAGAGTGTCCCATCAGATTTGTAACCAATACCTGAGCGTACATATTTACTTTGAGATGTACCTCTTGCATTGATACCATTCTGAACAAGAATTGGTCCATTTTGGATAGCCCATTTCATTGTTGGTAACTGCTCTATATTTTCATAAGAAACCATGCATAACTTGCCGTCTATTCCTAAGCCAAGCACACCGTTACCTATTGCAAAGTTACCTCCTCCTGTTTCTGGTGTTATCCAGTCTTGGATTTGATAACCATTATCAATATATCCACCCGCTGGTAGTCCGCCAGTTTTCACCAACTGACCGTTCACGCAAAAGTCCATATACTGATTGTTAATACAGTCTGAACTGTTACCAAAACCAACATTTGGATTTTTAGTTTCAAAAATTGTAGTTTGTGCACTTATTGAAAATGCAGAAAAAATGATAAGAAAAATCAATGATATTTTCATGATGTGAGATTTTATAGTTATGGGAATACGTTCCCTGTATTACGTCTCGTATCATGTTTGATAAGAGCAGGTAATGCGTAAATTGATTACGTACTACATGCTCTCATCAAGTTTTTTGAATGTACTTATTTAATAATATTATACCATATAATATAACATTATGTCAATATCAGATAGGCTGACTTGCAATATTTCTATCTAATCAAGCGGCAATTAGTCTGTAATATAGCCTATTAAGTTGTATTTGTTTCTTTGAGTCAGTCTCATTTCCTAGTATCACCACAGTGCCATCTGACGCAACGACCGTTCCTTGTTGCGCACTATCAACAATTGTCACAATTTCATCTGCCAACCTCTCAACAAGGTCAGTCACATTGTCTTTTTCATTGATTTGACCGTCGTCTGGTGTGTTCATATCTATTTTTTACTTTCTTGGTATGTAACAGTGAGTCTATTCTACTCTTTTCTTTCCTTGTTTAGATATTCACTGAACTCATGAGACCATTTGAGTATGGCGTCATGGTCATCGGTGATAGTTTCAATGAGTTCGAGAATACGACTTGACTCGCCACTAATATAAAAACCGCACATATTGTGCGGTTTTTATATTAGCACCCCACCAGGAATCGTTCTCGCAACATGGTTGCTACAAAACCCACGATCTACATGATCGCTTCACTCCTTATATATCGAGGACCAGAGGTTTGATTACTAAGTCGAAAAAAAATAAAAAGCCCGGAAAAAAATATCCAGACTTTTTATTTCATGTACCCCCACCAGGAATCGAACCCAGATCGAAAGGATAGAAGCCTCTTGTTTTATCCATTAAACTATAGGGGCAGTATATCCATTTGTATGGATAACCAGTCTCTAGAATAGTCTTTTAAAGACTTTTTATCAAGTCCGCATATCTATTCAACACATTCTATAGCCAAACCAAGTGTTACTAGGTACTCGAGAGTTTCGCTTTTTTTCATTTGATAGATAGTCTCGTCAAACCTTGGATCAAACGGATGCCATGGATAGGCAGGAGAAACCTCTGCTCGAACGTATCGAGAAAGCATATCCGAAACTCCCTTGTAGCCAGCAAAGGCTCCACCTAAAGTTATTTTTCCTATTGTACTATTTTGTTTTTGAGAAAAGTTTGATATCGCATGATCAATCACAATACCAAGAGGCGCTATTGCCTGCTCTGCAAAATCTCGAACATCGGCACCGTACACACCAAGTGTTGTAAGATAATTTGAAGTAGTGTGAGAAGGTTTTGTAAGTTTTTTTTGAACTTCTAGCAAAAATCGATATGTCGAAAAAGGAATTTCCTGATATTCAACAACTCTTGATCCAGAAATAATAGAAATAGATGTAAACATATCGCCAAATTGAACATGGATACTCGAACCAGAATCTTCTCCAGCAAAAGCAACCAAAGCGGCTTGATTTGCACGTTCAATGTGAGCGTCGTACCTTTCAAAGATATGTAGTACCGGCGTATAATTATGCTTAAATTCTCTTGTTGCTGTTGCGGCTCGAACAGAAAGCACTTTGTCCTCTTTTGCAAGAATGTGAATATCAACAACCTCATCTTGCCCTTCGTTGAAACTTACATTTTCTTTTAACCCATGGATTACATGTTCTATTATTTCGCCAGAAGAAGACTTGGGGACAAGAAGGTTAAAGAATTTTTGAGATTCTCCAGGCAATACTATCCGCACCACTTTTGATTTGGAGTCATTTAAAATACTTTGGACAAGCTCCGAAAGCATATGGGGGTTTTCTATATTTGTGCCAGAGAACACACCTACGGGAATACTCAATCGCCCAAAACGCCGAAGTGACAAGAAGTCACCGTTCTTTTCAATTTCGCAAAACCTGATATATTTTTCTGTGATTTCAATACCGAGACCACGTTTTTTTGATAGGAAACCAAACATAAATATATTATATCAGAGTAAAAGCAGGGCACACGCCCTGCTTTTACTTTTTTACAAGAAACAAACCGTATGGAATTGATATCTTTTCATTTTTGTTATATTTTAAATATCCATCAAACTCAAAACTATCCACAATAGTAAAATTATTTTTATTGAGGATAGCAGCTATCTGGTCTTTGTTCCGAGGAAAAACATTAAAAGGAAGTTTTGGTAGATTTTTTTTAATGTTTGGAAGTTTAGTATTTACTACAAAATCCTTAGCCGATATCTCATAGGTAAAGCAAAACAAGCCTTCTGCATTCAAAAATTGAGATATTTTTTCAAATAGAATTTCCAAACTATCAACAAATTCAAAAACACCGCAAGCAAGAACAATATCAAACGTACCAAGCGCAGACAAATCAACAGTCTCTAAATCGGATTTTATAAATTGTAAGGTAGGTAATTTAACTTTGGCTTTTTCTAACATTTTGCTAGAAATATCAATTCCAGTCATTTTGTTTGTATATCCAGATATTTTTTCCAAAACGTTTCCTGTACCAACCCCCAGTTCCAGAACCTTTTTGTCACGACCCAGATACTTTTCTATAGTATTAAACACCCTATCAGAAGCAACCCAGGCGTATTTTTTTTCACTTGTTACAGTATCATATATTTTAGAAAGTTCATCATTGTATTTTTCAAGATTTTGAGAATTCATACTGGGTTTTGTGACTTACTCTATTTATCTTACTTTTGATCCTGGATTTGTTTGTTCTGGAAATTCCGGAACCAAAAAGATTGGTTTACTTTCGAGGTCGTCCACAGCCATCAACATCCCATATGAGACAATACCTTTTATTTCTCGAGGTTCTAGGTTGAGAACATACAAAGCTTTTTTACCTACAAGTTCCTTGAAATCTGGGAAATACTCTCGAATTCCAGAAACAATTTGTCTATCCTCACCTTCTCCAAAATCAATTTCAAACCGCAAGAGTTTGTCTGCGTCTTCAACCTCTTCTACTTTTTTAATGTGACCAATTCGAGCATCAAGCTTTTTGAATTCGTCATAAGTTAGATAGATTTGAGATTTCAAATATTCCAAAAGTTGAGGGAATTTTTCAAATCCATCATCTAAAGTAAAGTGCCCAGCACCGTCAACATATTGAGCTGGAGTCTGAAGCATTGAACTTAAATGTGCAGTTATTTCTATGGGAGCATCCTCATCATTTGTTGCAGCAATAACAAAAATATTTCCTGCATTTTTTCTAACTTTTTTCCAAGCAATGTTCTTTGTGAATTCATTGCATTCGTCCTGGTCTTTTGTTCCTCCACCAAAAGCCTTGCCAGCACCAGAAACCAAGACGGTTCCAAAGATGGGAGCGTCAAGCAATGGCAAGATATTCAAAGCAAAAGTTGCTCCGACAGAGTGTCCAATCAAAATTGTGTTTTCGTTTATCTTATCTTTAAAAGACTCAAAAGCTTCTAGCCACTTTTCTGGAGTGTGCTCGCTTGGCATTTGTGGAGCAAGCACTTCCACACCATTTTTTTTCATCTCTTCTTTAATATAAGGGAACCAATGGTTGTCAGAATTTCCTTCGTAACCATGAATCATTATTATGTTGTGTTTTGATGTAATCATTTTTTAATTCTTAGTTTTTAGTAATAGATTTCGTATCAAGGAATCTTTGAAGTATCACAGCTGCTGCGCTTTCATCTTTTTTTTCTTTTCGCCCTCCTCCACGCTTATCTGCAATTGGCTTCGTGTTTAAAAATTGGTCAGTAAACAAACTTGTCATCATTTCACTTTGAAGTTCTACCTTCCATCCATTCTTTTCAAGAATATCTTTAAATTCAAATATCTTTGTTCGGGTTTGCAATACCCCAGGGTCTTGCCCAGGATCACCCAAAACCAAATACTCAACACCTCTTTCGTTTGCGATTTCAGAAATCTCTTCCATCACACCCTTTTTGTTTTCTATAGTTTTCAAAGGAAAAGCAAAAGAACCCTCATCGTCTGAAATTGCTAACCCTATTCGTTTTGTACCAAAATCAATTCCTAAAACCTTCATATATATAGGTACTATACACTAAGGATAATTTTTAGACCATCACCAAAAGCTTGTAATATTGATAAATCCTGCTAATATAGTCAACGGAAGCGTGGCTGAGTGGTTGAAGGCGGCGGTCTTGAAAACCGTTGTACGTTAACGCGTACCGTGGGTTCGAATCCCACCGCTTCCGCAGCGACAACCTAGTAGATACATGACCCATGTGCCTAATAAGTTGTAAACAAAAAAGAACGAATATATTCGTTCTTTTTTGTTATTTAAATAAAATCTCAACTAATTCAGGAAACTCTTTGGTGCCTAAATCTGGCTCTGTAAAATGACCTTTGTCAGAAAATACATGTTCTTCTATATTAGGGATTTCATTTCTAATTCTTTCTACCGTTTCCAAAATATATTTTTCATCATCTATTGAATACACAATGTCGATATGTGATCTACTTGATAAATCTGAGTCAATTTTAAAATCAAAGAAATCTGTTTCTGGATTAAGCTCTTTCAAATATCCTTCTGAGTCTAACCATGGAGCCACAAGAATTAATTTCTTTGGTTTTAAATCTTTATGCTCAGAAAAATATCGAACAAGAAAACCACCTCCACAGCTATGCCCGACGAGAATAGTATCTTCGTTGATATTCATTTGATCTAACACTTCGCAATGATCTTTATACGTAGGATTATATGGATGAGGCATCTCAAGTGCCTGACACATAACTCCTTTCCTTAATACTTCTCGTTGTACCCACGGAAGCCAGTGTGCATTTGATTGTGATGGCCACTCACTTTCATAATATTCATCTTTACTTGGAAGGCCATGAATTAAGATAATTTGTTTCATAATTCTATTATATCAATTTTCAGGAATTATTCCTTGATCAAGGTAATCTTTTTGTCATTCAATACCAACCTACTTCGTAAATGCCCAAGCAACTCTCTCTTTTCAGTAATACTCCCTTCTTTCAATACATACTTTGCGTATTCTCTTGTCGCAATATCGTTTTCATCAATCTTCATCTTTGGAGTTCCTCTGGTCGCCAATCTTTGAAGTCTATTGAATCGTTTGATCTCTTCTTCAAGCTTCATTCTCATTCCTAACTCATTAATATTTACCTCATCTATTATTTTGAAGAGTTCATCGATGAGTTCTTCTTCTCGAATATACTTATTCTTACAATTCCGGTCTCTAGATTTACTACATGAATAATAGATGTACTTTGCTGTAGTTCCATCTTTGAGTTCTTTGTATTTCTCTTGGGCGGTGATGCCTGATTCACACAGTCCGCAGGTGAATAGTTTCGTGAAGGCATACTCTCTGTTCTCTCGCACTATTTTATCTCGTTTTAATCTGTCCTGAGCTTTCTCAAATAGCTCTTTTGTAATAATTGGCTCATGTGATCCTTGATACCAGTTTCCACTTCCTCGTGGATATTCAAATGGACCGTAGTAGATTGTCATATTGAAGATACGATAAACTCCTGACAAGGTCAGGGGTTTATTTCCTCGTGTATAGAAGTTCAAATCAAATCGTAACCAATTATATACTTTTCTCCCACTCCATCCTTCATGTGCTACTTTCTCAAACATTTGCTTGATGACGTGTGCTCTATCAGGATCAAGTATTATCTGACACTTCTTATCCATTTGTTTTTGATTGAGATATCCCAGTGGCGCCATCCCTGGCCAGAGACCTGATTCTACTCGTGTTCGTAATCCACGCTTTACATTAATTCCTCGGTTATCATTTTCAAGTTTTGCTTGAGAGCCTAAAATCATCAGTAGGAATTTCTCATTTGGATTATTACCGAATGTCTGTCCGAAGGTTCGTATCTGCAAGAGTTTACCTGCATCCATCAGGTCTACTATTTTCCCAAGGTCTCCTGCATTTCTAGATATTCTATCGGGCGCCCAAGTCAGAATGGCGTTGTATTTACCATCCCGTATCTCCTCAATTATCTCATTGAATACTGGTCGTTGACCTGTCTCTTTTGCTGAATGACTTTCTCGTTTCATTGCTACAATTTCGAGCCCTTCACGTTCTGCTAATTGAAGCATTTCCTTGATCTGTGAATCAATTGATAGCACCTGTCGTTCCTCTGATTCGCTTGATTTGCGAGCGTAGAGGCAGTATCGGGTCTTTATGGTCTTAATGTCTTCTGGGGCTATTTCAAAGCCCTGTGGTGCTGTTATTTTCATATACATCATTAATGACGCAACAGCCTTGATGAGTCTAGTGTGTCCCAAGTAGATAGAGTTGATAACTAAATTACTAGAAATCGTTAAAGATAAGAACCTCTAATTTTTGTTTTTCTATTTCCCATTTTGGAAACTTAGATTTCAAAAACTGGTAGTAATCTGAACTATGATTTTGATGCTTAGCATGACATAGTTCATGCGTCACAACGTAATCAATAGATCTCTTTGGGGCATGTATCAAAATTGGGTTTAGCAAAACTTTTCCTTTTGAATGATAGCTACCCCATCTTTTAGACATTTTTCGAATTGCTAACTCAGGGGTAAAGTCATAATCAAACTTTTCTAACATTTTCTCAAACCGCTCTCTAAAAATACTCTCAGCCCTACCAAGGAACCAGTTATCTAAGAGCTTTTTGTTGTGAGTGGTATCGCGCAGTTCTTTTTCTGTTGTAACTAAAATTCTTCCCGACTTCAAAAGAACTGATTCATTTTTTCCACGAACAATTTTTAACATATATCTTCTCCCCAGATAAAGAAACTTTTCACCTGACACATACTCTTTGCTTTGTGGAGCAGTCTTAAACTGCTTAAAAAAGTCTATCTGCCTATCAATCCATAGGGACTTTTTCTTGAGGAAATTATTTATATCCTTGGCGCTCGCAGTCTCTGGTGTCTTCAATAAGATTGACTGATTTGGATGTATGGTTAAGGCGAAAGTCTTCCTCTTCTGCTTGTCGAGACTGTAAGTATATTCTGTTTTTCCATGTTTGAATTTCTTCATAGTTTTAAAATGAATCAATGTTCCTTAAAAGTAGTTCATCGATCATTTTGTTTTGAATAGACTTTGAAAACTCAATATCTGTTATACCAACAGTGTCATAAAGAGCTAACTTTAGATTATGGAACAATTGCAAACAACGATTTATCTTTTGAGTGTAAATGTGGCTCAAAAAATTGCAGAAAGATGGTAACCGGTAAAGATTGGCAAAATCTAGAAATTCAAGAAAAGTATTTAGGGTACTTTACAGACTATATTCAATCCTTAATAGACAAGAAAAAACACCAGAATTAATTCTGGTGTTTTTTCTTTTTTAGCCAAACAAACCAAGTAATTACAATCACCCACAGACTTCCCCAAATCCACCATGTTGCCCACGATATTCCAAATGGAAGTGTCCAACTCGAAAGTGGAAACAGAAAAGGTGTTGGAAAATAGTCGGGAGCATGAAGCGGCATATCCATAACAATATGAAGCCCCCACCCAAGAGGTGCTAAGTACCATCGTTTCAAGACAAGTCGCAACAGCAAAAAGACAACACCAAATATCACGAGACTGTGTGTGTATTGGTAGAGGTTCCGAGCGTTTTCCAACATTGCCGAATTCTCCCCAGCCCAAAATGAAATTCTGGAAAAAAGAGAAATAACAACAGGCACAGAAAAAGGGATGAGGTCTGGAATACTTCCCCACAAAAATGCTTCAAAAATAAACCAACCTCGCTTTTTTATTGTTTCTTTTTTTATAGTTTTTTGAAGGGCGACATTTGAAACCCCGTGCCAGATAAAATCCATACCCACACTATAGCAAATTTCTGATACAATAAACGCATGGAAGAAAATGTTTTTGTCTCTTGGAAGACGCACGATAAAATCGAAAAAGACCAAAAAGTTGATTGGTTTTGGGCTGTTGCCATTATTGGTATTGTGGGCGCTGTGCTTGCCTTTCTTTTTGGCAACTTCCTTTTTGGTGTTTTTATTTTGCTCTCAATTATCATATTGATGTTTTTTGCAACGCAGAAACCAAAGGAAATTTCTTGTGAAATTAATGAAAAAGGACTGGTAATAGAAAAGCAACTTATCCCATACAGCAAAATGATTTCTTTTTGGCTCGAAGAAAGTATAGAGCCTCACAAATTGCTAATTCACACAACACATAGCATTTCACCAATTCTCGATGTTTACTATGAGTCCAAGGAAATTGGCGATGAAATATACGAAGCGCTTATTGAGCGAATAGAAGAAAAACCTCTCGTAGAACCAATCTCTCAACAGATTTTTGAAAAGCTTGGTTTCTAATGCTGAATATGATTAAATAATAACCGTCACATGTGACGGTTATTATTTTGCTCCCGTAGTTTAATGGATAAAACATTGGTTTGCGGTACCGAAACTCCAGGTTCGATTCCTGGCGGGAGCACAAGAAAAAATAAACCCGGAAATCCGGGTTTATTTTTTTTCGAGTTGTGTAGTTAAGTTTTGAACATCAGATTCAAGTTTTTGAAGCTTGGTCTTTGTTTCATTTAATTTCTTTTCCATCTCACTTTTCTTTGTTTCAACTTGAGCAAGTTTAGATTCTTGTTGTTTGTGTTCTGACTCAAGTCTTTCAAATTCAGTTTTTGCTCGCTCAACCTTTGATGCTTTGTCTTTCAAAATACTCACCTCTCGTTCATATTCACTTGTGAGAGTTCTCATCTTTGATTCAGTATCTCTTTCTTCACGTTTTGTTGTTTCTATTGTTCGTTTGATTTCATCAATCTGTAAATCTGTAGACATAATTTTTACGGTATTACTAATAAATCACATTCTTAGTATATCAAATTTAGCTCAGAATCTTTTCAACCTCGGAAAGTTCAACAAAACCACATATGTGTCTACTGTTTTCTTGATTGTATAGAAAAGGTACCCCAGGACAACTATCTTCCGCCAGCTCTTCAAACAATGCTTTTGTGTCTTCGTTTTCCTCGACATTTACTCGAGTCACTTCCCCTTCGTTTTTTTCTTCAAACTTTTTCAAGACAGATTCAAACTGTTTGCACATTTCACAGTCTTTTGTATAAAAATATAATATTGATGATATATCCATATTCGTATTGTAAACCTCTCAGAGAAATAATAAAAGCACCCACTTGTGGGTGCTTTTATTATTTTGAAGTTTTTGTCATACGAGACAGCTTCGATTTTTTTCGAGAGGCTGTGTTGTATTCAACAACTCCTCGCTTAGCTGCTTTGTCAATTGCTTTGTAAGCAGTTGGAACAAGCACCTTCGCTTCATCAATTTTATCTTCACGAACAAGGTCAGTAATTTGTTTAATTATCTTTCGCATTGTTTTTCGTCGACGGTCGTTGAAAACTCGTTTTCGATCTGCAACACGAATCGCTTTTCGTGCACTTGGTGAATTTGCCATAGTATAAAATTTTGTTCGTTAATTTATAGTTGCGACACTAAAGGTGATCTGTCTCCGGAACAGAGACCACCCGACGAACTCAATCATATTACTGAAGGAGCTGTCGAAAGTCAAGAAACAAAAAACCTGAAATTAACTTCCAAGTTTTTTGAGTGCGTATGTAATTTTTTCATTTGTTGCTGTAATTTCATCGGGAATTTCTCGCAAGACATCGCGAGCTTGAATGAGTGTGTATCCAAGCGCTTGAAGCGCAGCCAGTGCGTCCGAGTCATCCTGTACTGCTCGCATATCTCCTTCGATACCGAGCTTTGCAACTTTGTCTCGGGTTTCGAGAACAATTTTTTCTGCGGTCTTTTTGCCAACACCAGAAACTTTTGTGAGGTAACTTGCGTCACCCTGCATAATAGCCCCAACCAAAGTTTGAAGTGGAGCAATATCCAAAACTCCAAGCGCACCCTTTGGTCCAATTCCAGAAACACCAATCACCATCTCAAAAAAGTGTTTTGAATCCTTCGACAGGAATCCAAACAATTCCATAGACTGTTCTCGAACATGCATGTGCGTGTAGATTGTAATAGGTTCGTCACTCGGAAGAAGTCCCGCCAGAGTACCAGGGGAAAGAAAAATTTCGTACCCCACCCCGTGAACATCCAGCGTCAAAGTTTTTTCCTCTACTTCAGAAATGAAACCAGTAAGTTTTGAAATCATACATCCAGTGTACCAAAGCTAGAAGAAGTCGTGTAGATTGACACTCAAGTAAAATTGTCTACGATGAAGATATGCCAGAACTCCCAGAAGTACAAACAACAGTAAACGGACTCAAGGAAACAGTGATTGGAAAAACCGTCACCTCTCTTTGGTCTGACCTCCCAGAAAAAAATCATAAGAAAAAAGATGAAATAAAAAATCTTTCTTTTTGGAACAATTTCAAGAAAAAAGTTTTGAATAAAAAAATTATTTCTGCAAAACGTCGCGGAAAAAATATTCTCATTAAACTTTCAAATGGTTACACGATCCTAATTCACATGAAAATGACAGGACACCTTTTGTTTGGAAATTACCGAAAAGCAAAAAGTTCTGACGGGCTCCCAGAACACACTTGGGTATGGTGGGGTGACACAGACCATCTTCAAGACCCTTTCAATCGTTTCATACATTTTGTAATTCAGTTTAGCGACGGAACGAGTTTGGTATTTTGTGATGCGAGGAAATTTGGGAAAATAACTCTTCTTGGAGAAAACCCACTTGAATCTCCTCATCTCAAAAACCTTGGACCCGACGCGCTCCAGGACAACATCACTCTTACTCAATTTCAAAAACAAATAATGAAACACCCGAATAAAGCAATTAAAACTGTCCTCATGGAACAAAGTGTTGTCACAGGAATTGGAAATATTTATTCTGATGAAATGTTGTGGCTCTCCGGAATTCATCCAGAAAGAAAACCAGCGACACTCACAAAAGATGAGTGGAAAAAACTTTACAAAGCAATGCTTCCAGTGCTTCAGAAGGGCCTTGAGTTTGGAGGTGATTCAACAAGCGACTATAGAAATATTTATGGAAAACATGGAGAGTTTCATCACGCGCATAATGCCTATCGCCTGACAGGAAACATGTGTAACAGACGTGGTTGCAAAGGAGTGATAAAACGCAAGGTGATCAATGGAAGGTCTGCCCACTTTTGTAATCTTCACCAAAAATAATTTCACGCTATAATGAAACCATATGGCAGAAACAACAACAAGTAGCGGTCCTAGTATTGCAGCAATAATTTTATATGGATTGGGATTACTTTTTATTCTTTGGATTTTTACTGGAGGACCAGAACGAACTGAAAACAGAGACAACCCTTTTCTTCGACAACCAGCACCCGTTGAAGACTTCTCAGTCTACGGAGCAGGAGGAAGACTACAAACTGAAGTCGAAAGTATTCTCACCGAAGGCGAGTACCGAGGCTGGGCAATTGCCCAGCGACCAAACTTTTCTTTCCTTACTCCACCCAATTGGTCAACATCTCTTGTCGGTAATTTTGATGAAACAGAATTCGGAGAAATCACAGACGGAGAAATCACGCTCCAATATCAGTACGGACCCGAAGCAAACCAGCTCTTGTTTGAAAATGATTTAAGCTACGAAATTGTTTACGGAGAAGTAAACGGGAGACGAGCAAAATTTGTTCGACCACGAACCGGCAACGCCCAAACAACAGGAGCTTTTATCAAAAAGAACAAACGAAAACAAATCACTGTTTTCACAAACGAAGAACTCACACCACAGGAAGAAGAGCAAGTATTCCAAATAATTAACACCATCAAAATCTAAAAATAAAAACCACACAATTATATTGTGTGGTTTTTATTTTTAGATTTTTTACAATTTCAAATCATTGATAAACACTTCGGTTGCAGAAACTGTTGGGTATTGGTTTGCTGTTCGGACAACTTGTTCTTTAAACCAAAAATATTGACAGTCGCTTGAGAATGGCAAATCTTGATTATGACCAAATTGAACTCGAGCCGTTCCATTGTCGATAGAAACTGAATCAAGAGAAAATCCTCTCTCTGACGAAACCCAGTTTTGAATTTGATCGTCAATTGAATCTTCGGTAATCAAGAGAAGTTGTTCAAGCGAAGCTGTTAGGATAGCTTGTGTTTCTGGAAACGAAACTCTCTGATACACAGTGACAATATTCTCAAGACAAGAAGTTGCTTCCGGCTGAGGAACATGAAGGTAAATTGTTGCGGAAGTAAATCCTGAATTCGAACCAGACGCAGAATTGTTTTCTGACTCAGGAGTTGTTTCATTTTCAGAATCAGACTCTTGAGAATCTTCTAATGTATTTGTTTCATCTTGATTAAGTGTTGGAGCTTGTGTTTTTTGTTTGGTTATCATAAGTACAAGCAGTCCAACAACAGCAACAGATAAAATTGCAATAATAAAATTTTTCATACAATTCGATTATACCTAATTGTTAAGCATCTGGTAAAGCATAATTCCTGCAGCAACAGAAACATTGAGAGACTCTTTGTTTCCCCTCATTGGAATTTCTAGGACAACATCACACAAATCCAAATCACTTTTTTGCAAACCTTTTGTTTCTTCTCCAAGGACAAGCGCTGTTTTTTCCAAAGGTTGATAGGAAGTGTATGCAATAGATCTTTCGTCTTGCTCGAGAGCAGCAATATGAAAATTATTTTTCTTTGCTTCTTTGATTGCGTCTGCTGTTGTTTCAAAATACTTCCAGGAAATTGAATCCTCAGCTCCCAAAGCAACCTTTGCAAAATCTTTTCGTTTACGACCAAAACGGTCTATTGGTGTTGGGGTTGTGCCACAGAGAAAAATTTCCAAAACACCCACACCATCTGAAGTTCGAAAAATTGATGCGGTATTGTACACCGAGCGAATATTATCTAAAATGACAATTGCTTTTTTCTTCATATCGTACAGCTTACAGAAATTGACTAGTGGCGGCAAGTATGATAATTTATTGAGGTATCCGCACAGTGCGGTACTTTATTTTTTGATAGAAAATAAACAATATCCCCTCGTAGCTCAGATGGTAGAGCAGCTCCCTTTTAAGGAGACGGTCCTAGGTTCGATCCCTAGCGAGGGGACACTCAGAACAAAAAAGAAAACCCCGCATTCCGCGGGGTTTTCTTTTTTGTTATTGGGCAAACTGATTAAGTAACTCTTCTTTAAAATCTATTATTACCCGCCTCGCACACTATCAAGTGTTATGGTCTTTGATTTTTTTGTTTCAAAATATTTAAAATATATTCTTTCATAACACCTCTATCCGAACTGTCGCTGGTATTAAATATCTTAAAACCACAAATCTTTTCTAAATCATTTCTCACTCTCAAAATATCCCTATCTTCTGTCAAGAAAACATCCGATCTTTCTTTGTAAGCAGAATCAACATGGAGAACATCTCTCCTGTTTTGAGAACCAATGGTGTTTTTAATATCCTCATAAATTTTACTTCCAACCATTTCTTCCCATGGCCAAATTAATTCATTCCATGTCGTGTTTAAATCTTTCCACTGAGCATTAGAAGGTTTAGCAATTTGGATTTTCTTTCTTTTATTAGAAGTGCGTCATAAGGAAAGCTTATAAATAGACACTCGTCTCTTAAATCATCCTCAATGAATTTAATATTCGCACCAGCATCTAAATAAATCTTAATTTTTATTTCCATACCCAATCTTTAAAATTATCTTTACAGATTTTCCATAACTCAAACAAAATTCTACTCAACCTTCTTTAAAGAGCTTTGTATTTTATTTTTGATTTTATTTCTTATTGAGCAAACTGATTAAGTAACCCTTCTTCAAAATTTATTGTTGCTCCATAACCACTGTCGAGTATGGCTGTCTCTAGTTTTTTGTCATAGCCAGTAATAATTGCAATACCCACAACAAGTAAAAGTATTCCAAAAATCTTCTTTACTTTCGAAGCTGTTTGCATTCGTTTCATCAAGCGCGACATAAGTTTGTTTCCAAAATATGCAATTAACAAAAGCGCAACAACCAGTCCGAGCACAAACCCTAAGAGATACCAGAGCCCCGTAACGAAACTCGCAGGCAAAATTGTAGCAATGATGAAGAGGTATGTGGGGCTGCATGTTGTGAATACTGGACCAAGCGCAAACCCAACCACAACATCTCCTGAGTAGCTTTTCTTTTGATATCCTGAACCAAGAGCTTTGTTACCAGCCTGACTCAAGCGATTTACTCCAGGAATTCTTGCCCAAAAATCAGGAAGCAGGAGGGCTAACCCAACCAAGACAATTAAACCTCCAGAAAACCACTGCCAAAAACTTTGAGGAATTGTAATCAAAAGCGTACTTGCTTTCAAAAGAAGCGTAAACACTACCACTGAAACAGCGAGCGACCCCACAACAACTAGTGAGCGTTTGGGTAACTTACGACCCTCACCACCCTGCTCCGCGGAAGACCCTACAACGATAGGGAGAAGCGGAAGTACGCAAGGAGCCAAAACAGTAAGAACTCCAGATAAAACTGCAATCAAAAAGAAAACCATATAATTAAAGTTTTTCTACAATTGATTCAAGTGTTGAGCCTCCTGCCCATTTTTGTATCATTTCACCCTGACTATCAACTTGCACAAGCGTGTGCTGTGTAGTTACACCATATTTTTGTTTGAGTTCTGTTTCTTTGTCATAGTCTGCGTCAAGAATAACGAGACTCTCTGGAATGTCTACCAGACTTGCCTTAAGTGCTTCGTCTAAAATTTTACAACTTGGACACCACGACGCTCGGAAAAATATCACAACGTCACCTTCGTCAGCAAAAGCAAGTTTGTCAGCGCTGTACGCCTCATAACTTCCAGAAACACCAGTAACCTCCTTGTTATTTTCCTCAGCCATTACACCTTCTGAATCTTCAGACATTTCCGAACCCACAACTGAAGCTTCCTCAGACATTTCATCATTTGAAGCCTCATTCATCATGTCGTCACTTTCGTCTTTCTGGGTTACAAAGAAGATAATGATTGCAATGATAAGTAAGATAAAAATTATTTTTTTCATAGTTTTGTTTTATGTGTTATGTAATAAAAATTGAACAACTTCAAACACTTTTTGAGCAAACACTGTTTTTGTATTTTTGTAACAAATAGTCTGCCCTGTTCTATACCCCTCAACAACCCCATGAGACGCGAGATGTGCAAGCTGGTGTGATGCCAACGATTGCGAAATCCCGATCTTGTCCGCAAGTTGATTCACACAAAGATCGACATTTGAATCTCCAATAACCTCAAGAAGTTTGAGGCGATTTGCATTTGAAAGGATCTTCATTATTTTTGTTTGTTCTTGTGCTGTTTTAGTCATGCTAAATAATATATGAAAAGTCTTTCATATATTCATATCATACCCCAACCCTTGAAATATGGATGTGTAAAACACTAATTTTGTAGGTACGTAAAATATTGACAAGAGTTATACAGCATGCTATTATATATATGAACATTAAATCTTACCGACATGATAGAACTTACTTTTGTTATTTTAAAATGGACCTTTATTATAGGCCTTATTGTAATACTTTCATCTTTTGCCATCTTGCTTTCCGAAGCAAAAGACAAGCAAACAAGCTGGTCTAGTCCAATCTGGCTTGTTAGCATCCTAATAGGGGTATTCAGTATTTTTGCTGGAATACCAGCATTTACACTAATAGACCATTTTATTGAAATACCTAAAGGTCCCTGGAACCTTGGGTTGATGATAATTCTTGGTGTTATTACCAAAAATATCATTCTCAGTATCATGAGAAAAAAAATGCCAGAGCATCTAACAAGAACCGCCCTCAAGCATTTTACTTGACACTACACACGACCAGGAAAAGCATCTTCGACTTTGAAGGTGTTTTTTTATTTTTAACCAACCTATAGAAAATTCCACAACTATCGTAACCTCTCACTATTTTGGTATACTAAACCCACACATTAGAAGAATTAGCAGAAGTAAACAACCATATATATGAATAAAACAATTGGAATTATTATCGGAATACTTGTTGTAGGACTTATTGTTCTTGCGGCAATGGGAGTATTCAAAAGTGAATCACGAAACATGCTCGATCAAGAACTTGTAGCTTTTGGAGAGTGTTTAGAAGAAAAAGGAGCTATATTTTACGGTGCTTTCTGGTGTCCTCATTGCCAAGCACAACATAGAATGTTTGGAAACAAAGGCTCTGACGCACTTCCGTACACAGAATGTTCAACACCCGACAGCCAAGGTCAAACAGAAGTTTGTATTGAGGCTGGAATAGAAACATATCCAACATGGAGATTCGCAGACGGAACAGAAACAACAGGAACACAAAGTATCGAGGCTTTGTCAGAAAACTCAGGATGCCCTATCACACCGACAATTGCAGAGTATTTTGAGCTTGAAAACGAAGAAGAATCACCAGAAACTACTACCAACCAAGTTGGAATAGAAGCCGAGACATCTATTCCAACACTTCAATAAGCATGGAAGCAAGCACAATAAACACACTATTTGGAATTTTTACCCTTATTTTGCAAGTTATTTCTGTTATTCTGATAGTTCTCGCTTTTGCAAAGAAAGGAAAAGTTGTTACATCTTGGATCCAAAAACACGCACTTACACTATCGTTTGTGGTGGCACTAGGTGCAATGATGGGGAGCCTTCTCTATTCTGAAGTTATAGGATACGCACCATGCACTCTATGCTGGTATCAGAGAATCCTTATCTACCCACAAGTATTCCTCACACTTATTGCAATGACCAAGAAATTCTCAGGAGAGATTTTCTACTATATTCGAGGGTTGAGTTATATTGGTGGAGTAATTGCGCTCTATCATTCAATTATCAAAATGTTTGGGGCAGCACCATTCCCGTGCTCTGCCTATGCAGTAAACGGAGCAGACTGCGTAAAACAACTTGTGATTGAATTTGGATATATCAATATTCCAATGATGTCGTTTACAATCTTCGTTCTGCTTATAGTACTTTCATACTACGGAACAAAAAAATAGCAGGAGAAAAACCTTGAGACATCAAGGTTTTTTCTTTTGTCCGATATATATTTTTATAACGGACAGTTATCCCCACTTTATAAATTTGTCTTTTATAAAAATTAGTTCTACAATTACACAGAGCTTAGGGGGTTAGGAAATAAAATCATTCAAGGGTCCCGGCACCCTGAATAGCCGTAAATTTAGGAATCATTTTATTTCCTTCAACATTAGTTCATTATCTGCATCATTGTGCAGAAAAGCATCACACGTTAATCCACAGTTCTTTACTCCACAAATAAATAAAGAAAAGAAGATAACACGCATAACGCACAAAACATTTTTCTCTCTATATTAAAATGTTTAAAGAGCTTGTCGTATGAGTTTCTAAACCTTGTTTGGAAATTGATATGACAGGCTCTTTTTTATTGTCCTATAGTCAACACAGATGTCCTTTAAAAGACAAAAACACCCTTCTCAGGGTGTTTTATAGTGAAAGCAGTAGTTTCTCCAGTCCGATAGACAAATCGTCTCCACGGCGAGAATTGTGGTAGATAGCAATCAGATCTTGGGTGAACCTTACAACTTCATCGAGGGTGTATTTCTGAAATGCTTTTTTTGACTTATTGTAGACAAAAGGTTTTAGTCCGCTATCCGCCTGGGTTGATTTGCCTGCAACCAACATTGACTTTGCTTGCCACAACAAAATATTAATAATCTCTTGTGGTGAAACGCCAAGTCTTGTTGCTTTTTGGTAGAGAACCCACAAATCTTTTTTGTTTCGTGTAACCAAGGCGTCCGAAAAAGAAAACATGTTGAACTTTTCTACTGCTTTTGTGTCAGGATGACAAGAAAAACATGTGATATCTGCCAATTTCTTTTTGTCAGGCGCCAAAAGCTTGTCGACCTGGATAACAAAAGCTGTTTCAGAAGAATTGAAACTGTCTATATCATCCTGAAACTCAGAAGTCGGTGTTACACCCACAATGATCAAACGTTTTTCTCCAAAAATATCTTGTGAATCTTTGAAACTTCGAACTTCCTCTGTAACAGAGTCAAAACGCAGGACACTGTCGGGAGAGACTTTGTCTGTTATTTTCTGAAAAATACTATTCTTTTTTGGGATATCGCTCCCTTCTATAATCCAAAGCATGGTTGTTTTGTTTGTTTAGGGTTGATGTGTGTAACAGCTTCTATCGATAGATCTATTGTAGCAACCTATCGACAATCAAGCCATCCAAAAAGAAAAGCCCCCGTTCCGGGGGCTTTTGACAACCTTATGCATAGGTAATCCAAAGGGGTCTGTGCCGAAACCAGAGCTGTCGAAGTCCGTACGAAACAAGGCAAGAGACTAGGACGAGGCCAATGTACGATGAGGACAAGTGTCCGTCGCTCAATTCATTACCATTATTAATAATGGTGGGAAGTCCACCAACAGCAACAAGACACAAGGAAGCTAAAACTAAATAAAAAGAAAAAGCACTATACTTTACTAAAATAACAGTTGCAACCGCACCTATTATCAGACACACCGAACAAAGGTAAACAAACGGAAGTCCATATCCGAACATTGCAATAACAGGAAGTGTCGAGCCCATAACAATAAAAGCAACGTAAAAAATTAAAATTTTATTTTTATTTTCTGTGAAAATACCTAAACAAATATTTATTAAATGTGGCAAAATCATTATCGAAACTAAAAACAAAACACTCAATTCAGTTGGCGTATCTATCGGAACAGCCTTTGTTTCTCTGTTTTCAAGAAAAACTTTTTCTTTTATATCCTGAAATTCAGGAGGAAACAAACGAACCATTTCATTACCTTTATATTTCTCAAGACTATCACCCGAAAGAAGTTTCAAAACTTCTTTGTCTGAATAAGAATACCCTGTTGTATTCTTGAAGGATTTATTTTCCAAAACAATAGGTGTAAATTCTGGGGTTTCTACTATTTTCATAGTTACTATCCCATTTGTATTGTTGGTGTGGACCAGAGTATCTCTTTTTGCTTGGCTTGTTGCCACACAAAGAAGACACAACACTATAATCAAAGTACGTTTCATAATCTAGTAAATTTGAATTCAACCAAACGTTACCACACCATCGCAGATGGTGTCAATACCATACTTCCCACCCTCTTACTTAAGATCAAGCCATGTGTTTCCCTTATCTGTTGAAACAGCAAGTGGAACTTCTGGGGTAATTTTTAAAAATGAATTCTGAAACACCTGTTCCATTTTGTTTACAATTATCTGCGTAGCTTGCCCTACAACATCATCTTGTATTTCGTAGATAAGCTCATCATGCACCTGAAGAACCAAACGAACTTTGTCCGATAGTCCTTGTTTTTCAACTTCCTGACTTATGTGAATCATCGCCAATTTCACAATATCGGCTGTTGCAGTCCCTTGAATTGGCGCGTTTGTTGCCATTCGCTCTGCCATGGCACGAATAAATGGTGTTCGAGAATTGATTGATTCAAAATTCCGCCTTCGCCCAAACATTGTCTTTGTGTAACCATGTTTTCGAGCATATTCTTTGGTTGATTCGAGATACTTTTGAATTGTCGAAAATTCCTTGAAATAATTGTCGTAGAATTCTTGGGCTTCGGCACGAGATGTTTCGAGTTGTTTCTGGAGAGCTGTAATACCCATTCCGTATATAATTCCAAAATTGATTATTTTTGCTCGACGACGCATCTCACTCGTGACCTTGTCTTCTGGAACATCAAAAACCTTTGAAGCAACAGCCGAGTGAATGTCTTTTCCTTCTTTGAAGGTTTGTATCATGAAGGCATCTCCAGAAAGAATAGCTGCCAAACGAAGCTCTATTTGAGAATAATCACAACCAACAAGCGTCGATCCAGCCTCAGAAACAAAAGCACCACGAATTGCTCGACCGAGCTCGCTTCGTGTTGGAATATTTTGAAGATTGGGATTATTCGAAGAAAATCGCCCTGTTGTTGTCCCGTTTTGAAGGAATTCTGCGTGAATTTTGCCATCCTGACCAACCAGCTCTGGCAAACTGTCTATGTATGTTGAAAGTAGTTTTGAAAGTTCGCGATGTTCCAAAATAAGAGGAATTATTTCGTGTTCACCTTCTAGCTTCTCCAAAACCTTTGCGTTGGTAGAATAGCCACCATTTGCACCTTTTTTTACTCCTTTTGTTGGAAGTCCAAGTTTGTCAAAAAGAATTTCTGAAAGCTGTTGTGTAGAACGGATATTGAACTCAGCGCCTGCTAGAGCACATATTTTCTTTTTAAGAATATCAAATTCTTTGTGATAGTCTTTTGATAGTTTTTGCAAATAATCTTTGTCGACAGTGATTCCATTATCTTGCATTTGTTGAACAACAGGAATGAGAGGTTGTTCGATATCTGTAAATACTTTGTAAAGTTCTTGGTCTGCTTCTAGTGTTTGAAAAATGCTTTCTCGAGCTTCTTTGAATGTTTTTTTCTTTGTCCACGAGAGAATATCTTCGAGTTTTGCGTTTGTTTTCTCTGAATCAAGGACCCACAAAGCAATAGCCACTTCCCGCAAAGCATCTGGGTCCACAATTTCCTCTTGTGTTTGCTCAACCTCATGCAAATCAAAAAATGTTTTTACTCGAGAAATAAGCCCGCGAAACTCAAGTTCGTTGAACATGGCGACGATATCTTCTGGCTGCACCGCTTGTTTCCAGGGTTTTGAAGGAAGGTCAAAAGAAAGAGGAACATCACGTATGATGGTTGCTAGAGTTTTGGAATAAATTGCATCTTCTTCGCCTTCACGCAAAAGTCCAATTGTCCGAGCTTTGATTCCCTTGTCCAAAAATACTTGTTCGCCCTTGTCTTCCAAGATTTTGTACATGTCTTCGAGTGATCCAAAATTTGAGATGAGTTGTGTAGCACCCTTATCTCCAATACCTTTGATTCCGATAATATTATCAGAAGGATCTCCACGAAGACCTTTGTAGTCAGGCAAAAGAAGAGGTTCAAAACCATACCGTTCCACAACACCATCATGGTCGTAGAGAATAGTATCTTTGATTCCCTTTCGAATTGTAAATACTTTTACTTGGTCTCCGTCAACAAGCTGAAGTGTGTCCATGTCTCCAGAAGCAATAATAATTTCTGTGTCTTTGTCTTTTTTCAAAATCTCGCTCACTGTCCCCAAAATATCATCAGCCTCGTAGCCTTCTTTTTGGAAAATAGGCACAGCAAAGGCTTGGAGTAGTTCTCGGGTTCGATTGATTTGTTGAACCAGGTCATCGGCAGCTTCTGTTCTGTTTGCTTTGTATTCTTCCTCGACATCATTCCGAAAGGACCCTCCAGGAAGGTCATAGGCCGCCACAATGTAGTCCGGCTTGAGTTCGGTAATAATACTCATGAGCATGTTTGCAACACCAAACAAGGCTCCTGTTGGCTCGCCTTTTGATGTGGCAAACTCAGGAAGAGCGTGATATGCACGATAGATAATAGCAAAAGTATCGAGAATAACTACGCGTTTTTTGTAGGTAGATTTAGCCATAGACTAAGTATAAACCATCAAGACAATTATCACCCCTTGAATTTTTTGCAAAAATCACGCACTATAAAGCAATGATTTCCAAATCTCTTACAGATACACAGAAGATGGCGAAAGATTTTTTACAAAATCTTTCGCCATCTTCAACACAAGCAACCATTGTCGAACTCATTGGCGATCTTGGAAGTGGCAAAACAACATTTACCAAAGCTTTTGCCTCTGAACTTGGTGTTGTAGAAACTGTCATTAGCCCAACCTTTGTAATTCAAAAACGCTACGATATTCCCAATCATCCACAATTCAAAACCCTGATTCACATCGACGCCTATCGTCTCGAAAACCCAAGCGAGATACTCAAACTTAATTGGCAACAAGATCTTGAAAATCCAAAAAATGTAATTTTGGTTGAATGGTCAGGAAATATCCAAGAACATATTCCTCAGTCAACACAAATACACTTTGCTTTTGTGGATGAAGCAACACGGGAGATAATTTGGTAAATAAAAAAACCCCCTCTCTAAAATCGAGAAAGGGTTTAAGGTATTTAGGATCTAAGAGCTTAACTCTTAGGTTCCAAGGTTTTTGTAGTAGGAACGACAACACGAAGCTCACGGCCCGCACTCCACTCACAGTCATCCGACAAGCCGCCCACGCACACGTAGACAGAGCCGCCAGAGCCGACCTCCACGCGCGAAACGAAGATGTTTACATCTTCGTCAAGGTAGGCAAAGAAGTAGGTGAATCCTTTGTTATGAATGCCACTTTTTACACCAGATTTGATGTAATTAACTCCTGTTTCTTTTGAAGAAAATAAAAGATTGTTTTCCTTTAATTTCTCAATAAGAGCAGGAATGCCGTTAGTCTCTTCCTTCTTGATATGACCACAGAGTGATCCGAATATTTCTTCAAAACATGCATCTGGTCCGTACATTTTGTGTACAATAGCTGTTTTGTCAATGTGGATTTGTGTTAGAAATTTGTTCTTTGGTTGAGACCTACCACTTAATGATGAAACCATTGTTTCAGCCATTTCATTATCTGGTGAATTAATAATATTATTCATTAATTCTTCTGTTAACCCAGCTTGTGCAAGTTTTTGCATAAACTGTGATGTCTTGTTTAATGCTTTACGTATACCTTCCATAGTACATATAAATATTTAATTGGAGCGAACTACCCATATATACTATTTGCATATATCTCGATTCAAGTTATATTATATAATTTAAATATCTATTTGTCAATATATTATACACAAAAACACCGCCATTTCTGGCGGTGTTTTTGTTACAAAGATTATGTTTTAGTTAATCTGTAGTCCTCCTTGCTTTGTTTTTCGGTCTTGATGATCTGAATAGATCCGTCGAGAAATCCAAACAATAAGAAGTAGGAGAAGTAGAAGGATAAGCCATCCAAACAATCCTGGAATAAATCCTGCTCCAAAAGCAAATGCTCCAAGAGTAGATCGATCCAATAGAACTGTATTGAGTGCGTAGGCTGTTGATGAGCCTTGTGCATTCTCAATTGTTGGGTGGTCATATGTACCTTCGGCGATTGTCACAACCATATCTTGATTGTTGAATCGTCCAAGTACTTCACCTTGAACTAGAAATGTTCCTTTTTCATTATCTTCTAGATCTCCAAGATCTACAATGAGTGCTCGGTCGGCTTCTGAGTAGAACCCTCGAGTAGATTTTCGGAAATCAATTTCTTCTGGAAACATAACTTGAATAATTACATCTTCAAGGTCTCCATTGTAGAGGTTTCGATAATCAACATCAAAGTTGATTACGTCTCCTGCGTATACATTTTCAAAATCTGCTTCAATATCAAGTGCGAGGTAGACAATTCCACCTCCCCCGCCTGTGTTTGTAGTAGTTGTGTTGGTTGTTGTATTTGTTACAACAACAGTTGATAGTGATTTAGTTTTGAATGATTGAATTTGTCCAGGAACGTTTCCTGTAACAATTCGGAAGTAGTATGTAGTGTTTGGTAGCAACCCTACAACATTTCGAGAGTTGTAGAACACCTGACCTGCTGAAACAGCTTGTGTTGGTGTTGAATACCCAAGTGAATATGTTGTTCCGTATTCAAAGAATGATACAGAGTTGTTGTTGGTGTTGTTTGTAGAAACACCGTTAAGCGCTGCACTTGTTCCAGAAATTCCTGTTGCAAATGTAGTCACCGACTGAAGGTTTCCTTGTGGTTGTGGGTTTGGATTAAAAATCGTACTACCGCTTGTTCGAAAATCTCGAACAGAACCACAATCTTCGTCATATGGTGAATCCACCATTTCGATACATGCTCGGAAGTAATAGTCTGTGTTTGGATATAGACCAAACAAAGTAGCACTAAAGTCACCATCGTTGTCAGTAACTCCAGGGATTCCTAGCGTAAAGTCCAGGTCATCCTCGTCATCTCCGTACTCAAAGTATCGAACAACGTCTTCTCCATCAGTATCAATAATTTCACCTCGGAGTGTTGCTTGGTTTTGGTTTACACCATTTGCTGACTTTGTAGAAACTTCCAGATCTGCGTCATTGTTGTTGTCGTTGTTGTCTTCATCAGTTGTAAAACTTTTGATAGAACCACAATCTTCACCAACAGAGTTAGTACCACAAGCTTGGAAATAGTATGTTGTACCTTCGTAAAGACCAGTAATTTCTCGATGGAAGTTGTCTGGCGAACTCACACTTGAATCTTGTGCGTACACAATACTGTTCAAGTTGTTTGCGTTTGTACCATAGTCAAACCGTAGGAATGACACTTGGTCGTCTCCACCCATACTTACAACTTCACCGTTTAGAATTGCTGAGTTTTCTTCAATTCCACTTGCGTCTTCTGTCACAACAACTGGTTCTTCAACACTGTCGTAGTTACACGAACCATTATTTGCTGTTGCGTTTGGGTTGTAGTTTGTCGCATTTGAGTCTGTACATCCATAGACAGTAACGTTGTTTGGCTGTGTCGTAAATGAAAGAGGGCTTCCACAAACAGTACCTGCATTTGTTGTAGCACAGGCCTTGTAATGATATGTTGAGTTGGCGTTTACATATACAACTTCAGAAAAACTTGTGTTTGTCGACAATTGATAGTCCTCTGTTGTTGTAGAAGACCCTTGTCCAAGGTTTGAATCTAATCCATATATAAAGTATGTATATGGGTTCAATCCTTGTCCGTTTACATATCCATTAAGAGTTGCTTGAGTATTTGAGGTTACGTTTGCTTGGTTTGTAGTAACAACTGGTGGTTGCTGTTGCTGTGCTTCGCTTACTTTGAATTGCACAACGAATGAGCCTTGTGAGTTCCATCCTGGAGCAACAGTACCAATGTTTGCACCTGAAGCAGAAAATACTTCTGTTCCACTTTGACCAAACGGAAGCGCCACTTGTTCTGTTGCTGCTTGGTTTGGATACCATTTTGCTGAACCAGAAACATAAGTAAGTGACTGAGAACTCGAAAGGTTAATAGTCGCAGACCCTGCGCTCGCAGATGTGTTTGACGCATCTACCGATCCAGAAAAAACATGGGTTTGAGCCGAGCTTAGTGTTGGACCTTGGTTTAGCTTAAGTTTCGTAGAAAGTGCGTTTTCATCACCATTGTTGTGGTAATAGATAAGCACAGACACAACATCGCCCGCATTCGCAGAAATAGAATTTTGCCAGTTCTGATTTGAACCAGGGTTGTTTGTGTAGTTTGAAACAAGAATTGTTGGATAATCACTTGAATGGTTGTTGAATACCGCTTGCGCATAGGCAGGAGCAGCCGAAAAACCAAACAGGATCACTGCAACAAAACTATATAAAGTTGTTTTTAAAATATTTTTCATAAATAAGTTGTTACGTAATTAAACACCATAACAGTACTATTATACAACATATCATGTGTATTTGTCAATACTATTATTTTGCATCTTTTAGACCTCAATACTCATTGAAATATAATACTTTTTCGACAAAATATCATATTAAGATCTAAAAAATACAAAGGAGATAAGAAATCTCATCTCCTTTGAAAAGAACTGTTTAACAATCTTAGCGACTTCTCGTAGTTCGAGTGCCACCCCCTTTTGAACCAGAGGTTCTTTGAGGACTTCCTCCTGAACTACCCACAGGACTTACCGTTGGCTGACCTGTTGTTGGTTTACCCGTCGTGACAGGTCTTGTACTTGGTCTAGTAGTAGTTATTGGACGACTTGGTGTCGTCGGACGTGTACTAGGCTGGGTCGCAGGCTGTTTGTCCGCAGGTCTCGTACTTGGCACAGTAGTAACTGGTCTTGTACTTGGCCTTTGATCCATCATCGCCGGCTGCTTAGTTGGTTGTCTTGGAGGACTCACAACTTCCATCGGTCTTGTATTTAGAGTTTCCATTGGATTGGTGTTACCACCAGAACCAGGAATTCTATCAACAGGAGACAACGGAACCTCTGTTCTTGTCGGACTTCTGTCCGGAACAATAGCAGGTTGACTACCGCCAGGAGCTTTCGGATTAACAGCCTGAGGCTGTCTTGACGAAAGCGTTTCAGGTTGTTCCGAAGGAGGGTTTTGATTCCACAAAGTATTCGTCGAGTGACTAGGTGTCGCTTGATTCGTACTAGGCTTATCAAAAACCATTGAGGCAGATTGTGACTGACCTGGAACCTTACTAGGTAATTTCCCAAGACTGTTCACTTCTTCTATCTCATTCTGCCTGTCCGCAAGCAATTCAGCCATAAAGCTTTCTGATTGCAACAACTCATTAATACCAACAAGTGGTTTGAATGAATCTGGTTTTTTGACACTTGGAATTTCAGCAACCTCTTCTGTAATAGTCGAAGTTGAATTTCCTACTGTCATACCAACAACGCTTCCATCAACAAATGATGTGGTGTTGTTTGTTGACATTGCAGCCACTTCCGGTTTTGAATCTGGTTTTTCTTCTTTGTTGGAGCTTCCTATAAGATCCAACTCAGAAAGACCAACAAGGTCGTCAGGAGACGAGCGGAACTCATCTTCAGCAGCTATGCCGCCTCCGAGAACTCCACCTTCGCCTTTTCCACCTTCGCCATCATCTCCACCACCAGTGTTTCCATCACCACCAGATCCATCTCCATTATTCCCAAGGTTTGGTCCATTCTCAGCGAGAACGGGTGTTCCTTCAGGTTTGGGAGGGTCGGGATTAGGATCCCCATCTCCATTCTCACCGAGAATAGGTGTTCCTTCTGGTTCAGGCTCAGGGTCTGGTTCAGGGTTGTACACATAGTAAGTGTCTCCTTCGAAGATATTAGTATCTCCTTCAAAGATGTTGTAGTTGTATGTGTCACCCGCATAATAATTATTTGTAATGTACTCATAATTATTATTTACGTAGGTGTATTGGGGCAGTGGTTGGAAGGTTGGACAGTAGTTGTAACCACAAGGGTTATAACCAACTGACCCGCAGTACGAATACCACATTGGTGCCGGTTGGCAACCAACACTGAATCCAATACTCCAACCAACTCCAAAACCTACTTGTTGTTGAACAACCCAGTTCGATCCAACATAAACAGGAACATATTCTACAACCGCTTGTGTTTGATACACAACTGGTTGTTGATATGTCTTGTTTTCTGCAACAGGATCTTTAGGTTGAACAAAATCCTTGAAAGGAAGTTCAGCAGGCATGCATGGATTACCACAACCCATGAGAGTCCACGCAAGATATCTTGCCGGATTATCATCTCCAGAAAATTCTGGAATGTTGGGGTACAACACATGGAGATCGAGATACAAAATGTATTCGTTCTCCGTGTAAGGAAGTCCACCATTGAGTTTATCTCCGACTCTTCGTGGTGGTATTTTACTATAATACCAACCAGCTTCAAACGTTTTATCGTTGTCAGCTTTGAAGTTTTGGGATAACCAACCATAGGACCAAATCATGTCATCTTCACCAGGAGCAAAGGCTTTAAAGTAAACCTCTGGACTCTGATGAAGCTTCTTGCTCCACGTAGTTTCATCGTTACCAAGAACGTCTCTAAAAGATTGGTCTTGATATTGAGGAAAATTATTGTGGATAGTAGCATCCAACTGCTCCAAACGATACACTTCAGAAAATTGAAGTGCGGTAAGTGGGGAGTTTGAGTGTTCTCCAGTTAAGTACAGGTTGTGTACGTATTCTGGGCGTAGATTTTTGCCAGACTTGTGAGCATCCTTTGCTGTAGGCAAAAGATGCATTTCTGGCATTTTTTCGCTAGGGTCAGGTTTTGCCTGACCTAAGATTGTTAAATTTGCAAAGAGCAGACCCAATGTAAGGGTCCAGAAAATCAATTTGTTTTTCATGATTTAAAAGATTTAGACGTTAGACGTCTGGTTTTTTGAATATCCAGGCGTCTTTCGCTTGGATCAAACATGGGTTGTTTGCACTATCTATACCATACTTGATAGTCTTTTGTCAATACCCTAAGTACTAACCAAATCAAAATCCCCCTTGCGGGAGATTTCCACTAAACCTTTGTTTACAAGGCTTTATTCAGCGTTTGTATAGACATCTTGGATATCTTCCAAATCTTCTATTGCTTCCACTATTCGAGAAAGGTTCTCCAAATCATCATCACTTGCCTCAATTGTCGTATTTGGTGTCCAATCTCGGTCTTCATTTTGTGTAAAATTCCACGCAACTGACCCAGGAGAGCCTAGACTTGCACCATTTTTTGAAAGTGCGTGTTTAACTTCTTGGTTTGTTCTGTTGTTGTTGTCGGTAAGTCCCGTAATGATCATTCCGATTCCTGCAGGACCGTAGGCTTCGAACATTACTTCGTGCTGGTCTCCACTTTCTGAGGCTTTTTTGATTGCCCGATCAATATTGTCCTTTGGCATGTTTGCCTTGTTAGCCTTGTCGATAGCAAGCTTCAGTCCTGGAGAATTTACATCACCATTAGATTTTTTTGCTTCTACTTGAATAAGACGAACCATTTTTCCAAAAATCTTTGATTTTTGGGCGTCGGTTGCGGCTTTTTTGTGTTTGATTTTACTCCATTTATTGTGTCCTGACATATCTTTATTGTAATTATTCTTTACTAATATTCAAGTGTTCGTATGCTTTTTCGGTTGCGATTCTTCCTCGGGATGTTCTTTCGAGGAATCCAAGTTGAATAAGATAAGGTTCAAACACTTCTTCTATTGTTGAGTCTTCGTCGCCTGTTGCGGCAGCAAGTGTCTTGAGCCCTACGGGTCCACCTCCAAATTTTTCGATAATGATTCTGAGGAGGTTTCTGTCTGTTTCAAAAAGACCAAGTTCGTCAACGCCTAGTAATTGCAAGGCTTTTTGGACGCTTTCGTTGTCCAAATCACTTTTGTGCACCTGAGCATAGTCACGACACCGTTTTAGAAAATAGTTTGCTGTTCGTGGAGTACTTCGAGCGCGTCGTGCTATTTCTTTGACCGCTTCTTCTGAGGCATTTGCTCCAAGTATTTTTGAAGATCTGTCTACAATACGTTCCATCTCGTCCTTGTTGTACATTTCAAGCCTGTGAACACCACCAGAGAAACGACTTCGAAGTGGTGAAGAAAGAAGTGATATTCGTGTTGTTGCAGCCACAAGAGTAAAGGGCGGGAGATCAAGTTGGATAGTTCGAGCACTTGGGCCTTTTCCAATAATAATATCAAGCACTCCTGATTCCATTGCTGGATACAAAACCTCTTCTACATTTTTGTTCAAACGGTGAATTTCGTCGATAAAGAGAATATCGCCTTCGGCAAGGTTGGTAAGAATTGAGGCCAGGTCACCCACTTTTTCAATTGCGGGACCTGAAGTAATTTTGATTTGTCTTCCTGTTTCTTTTGCAATGAGGTTGGCGAGTGTTGTCTTTCCAAGTCCTGGAGGACCATGAAACAAAACATGCTCGGCCGGATGCCCGCGTTCCTCGGCAGCTTGTAGCAAAATAAGGAGGTTTTCTTTGATGTTTTCTTGTCCAACATACTCGTCCCAACTTGATGGTCGTAGTGTTTGGTCGAGATATTGAGTCGAATTATCTTCCATATGCGTAAGTATAGCAGAATAGTAAAACTAAACTCAGTTTTATTTATTATTTAAACACTTGACAAAAGTCAATATAATGTGATATAATAAAATTGTAACATAAAAACTTGCACATTATGATTAAAGTTTCAATTATTGCGACATTTACTATCATTAAAAGTGATATTTTAGGTCCAGAAACAAGAACGTCTACAGTTGTAGACACTCTAGAAGTAGAGGATTTTACTCAAGAGGTGTTTGAGAAGTGGATTATTGAGAAAAAAGAAGAGCTTGGTGACAAGAACTACTCTCTCAGAAGCTACTCACACAGCATTTACCAGTAGTAGGTGTTGTCAAAAAGAAACCAGGGGCTTAATTAATGTTAATTAAGACCTTTTAATTTGTCATAGATACAATTAAAAAAAACTAACTCCAGAATATTAAAATATTATTAAGCTTGACAAAAAATTGTATATATGATACATTGTAATTATAGGTTTGAAAAACAAAGATTTTGCTTGACATAACTTGTCAGGTTTTTTATATTCTTTGAGCCCTATTTTTTCTTTTAAAAGAGAGGTTTGTAATCTCTAAGCATTCTGGGTACGCCCACTACGGCTTTGCATAGGACGGTCTGGCTTCGGCTGTATCTATCCTTCCCGCTTCTTCGTTACTATATTCACATAGTGTTCATAGGAATGTTTAGAGATTACAGATTTTTATTTTGAATGATTTGAAAAAAACGCACCAACTTGGTGCGTTTTTTCTATTCGTATTCAATATCTTCATAAATATCAACAACGTGTTTTATTTCTGAAAGAGAAGTAACACCTTTGAGGGATTTGATAATTCCATCTTCTTTCATGTCGAGTATTCCTTGTTTTCTAGCTATTTTGCGAATTTCTGATTCGCCAGGGTTCATCGGCATGGCATTTTGCATTTCTTCATCTGACAACACAGCTTCAAATATTCCTATTCGTCCCTTGTATCCAATTCCATTACACCCTACACAACCTTGAGCTTCGTATAATTTTAATTCTTGATCGAGTGAAATACCATAGGACTCTAAATCTTTTCCATCTTCTTTTGCTTTCTGCAAAACCTTTGTAATGATTTCTTTTTCCTCATCCACTAGCGGTCTTTCTTTTTTGCAGTGAGGACAGAGTTTTCTAACCAAACGTTGAGCAATTGCCATTGAAAGCGCTGACGCAAGAATCTTGGGATTTACCCCCAAATCAATAAGTCGAGGAATAACACCTGCCGAACTGTTGGTGTGAAGTGTTGAGAACACAAGGTGTCCAGTAAGTGAAGACTCAACAGCAATTGTTGCGGTTTCTCCATCTCGGATTTCTCCCACCATCACAATATCGGGATCGTGACGAAGCGCTGCCCGAAGACCCGCCGCAAAATCATATTCCTGACTTTCGTTTGTTTGAGTTTGTGTAATACCTTGAAGATGATATTCGATAGGGTCTTCGATTGTAATAACTTTGTTTTCCTCGGATTTTATTCTTCGCAAAAAAGAATACAAAGTTGTTGTTTTACCAGAACCTGTTGGACCCGTAATCAAAATCATTCCGTTTGGTTTTGATATTTCGCGTTCTATTATTTTGAACAATTTGTCTTCAATTCCAATATCCTCAAGGTCCACTTGAATTGATTTGGGATTCAAAATACGCATCACAATACCCTCTCCAAAAGCACCTGGCATGATTGAGGTACGCATTGATATCTCTGCACCACCCAACATAATAGAAAAACGCCCATCCTGAGCACGACCCTTGGTCAGTTTCATTCCAGACAAAAGTTTGATACGAGAGTTTATCAACCAATATGTTTTGTGATCAAGATCAAGAATTGTATGGAGTACACCATCGAGACGAAATCGGAGCTTTGTTACTTCTTCTTCTGGTTCAATGTGAATATCAGAAACACCCAACCCAATAGCTCCAGCAAAAATAACTTCCATGATTCTCGTAACCCTGTGAACATTACTTTCGTTTGCAGTGAGTTCAACTTGCTTTTGAACATCTTGAATGTTTTTGATTTCTTTCATTTTCTCAGCCAAGACATCGGCTGATATATCAATACTTCCTGCCTTCACTCTTTGGGCCATTGAGATTTCTTCGTAGCGTTCCCAAACTTTTTTGAGACTCGCAGAAGAAACCATATATACCTCGAGAGTAAAATCTTTTTGTTTTAGTTTTTCCAAAAATTCAACAACCTCTTTTCTTTCTGGGGATTGAACACCTATTGAAAGTTCCTTCCCTTTTATTGCAAATGGAGCCAAGCCTATAGCTCGGGCAATGCTTTCTGAGACAAGCGAAAGAGCTGAATTTTCTACCATTATTTTGGTTAAATCAATATAAGGCAAATGGTATTTTGTAGCAGCGAGGGTTTGGACCAACTCCTCTTCTTCTTGTGAGTAGAGTGATTGAGCAAGTTTTGATTGTCTATCTTCGTCAAAGCGTTTCATGTAAATAATTATACCACCTGCTATACTATTCACATGAAAACATTATCAATAGACCCTGGATATGACCGAGTTGGAATAGCTGTCCTCGAGAAAAACAAAGGTGACAAAAAAGAAACAAGACTTTTTTCTGAATGTTTTACCACAGACAAAGCTCTCTCCCTCTACGACAGAATATTTTTGATAGCACAGGAACTTGAAGCTGTAATCAAACAATACAAACCACAACGCTTTGCAATAGAAAATCTTTTCCATACAAAAAACACAAAGACTGTCATGGCTGTTGCCGAAGCTCGTGGGGTTATTATTTTCATTGCAAGAAAACACAACCTAGAAATAAACGAATACACACCACCCCAAATCAAAAACGCAACAACAGGTTACGGAAAAGCAACAAAGCAACAAGTATATTCTATGGTTTCCAGACTCGTTGACCTTCCTCCTCACATAAAACAAGATGATGAAATAGACGCGATTGCGGTGGGAATTACAGATCTTGCACATGCACAAATTAAGTAATCAACAGTAAACTTGCAAACAAAATTTCTTTTTGATAAAACTATTCTATTCTTAATTTATAAAGTAGTTTTCTAAAGAAAATATGTTAGAAAATTTTAGTATTCCAGATGATCCAATCATCGACGAGGGCGAACCCTCAACTTCTGAAGATGAACATGATTTGTATGATGACCTTGGTTCAGAATACACTGACTATGAGAGTGATTTTGACCCCGAAGAATGGAATTAAAAAACCACCCGTTTTGGGTGGATTTTTGTTTTTAATTTTACTCGCAGAACTTAGGGTGGTTAGAAATGAAATAACTCTAACTATAAATTTTTCTCCATAATAATTAAAGTATATTTAGGTCGTTCTTTAATTCCCACTTCTACATAACCTAACTTTTTGTAGTAACTTGGAAGACCTTTCTCAACCATTGCTGTTAACTGCATTTTTTCAAAACCTTCACTTTTTGCAGAAACTTCAGCGGTCTGGAGTAAGTCGGCACCAATCCCTTTTTTTCTATAGTTAGGATCAACCGTCATCTGACTTAGGTAAGCTGTGTCTTCTCGGTCTTCATACTGAACAGACCCCACAATATCACCACTTAATTTAGCGACAAAAAGACGAATTTTCCCTAACTCAACATCTTCTGTATATGTCTCCGAAAAGTACGGCTTTGACTCTGGAGAGCCTTCTTTGTAATTTACTTTATAACCTTCTTCAATCAACTGGATAGTTTCAGGAATAGATTTTTTTGAGACTTGGGTTATTTGGATATTTTTCATATCTATATTCTATCTAGCTCTAATCTTAAATTCGATCTCAAAAACCTCTAATCTTTTGTCACTTCAATTTTTAGAAATCGTTTTTTTCCAATTTTAATTGAACCTGATTCTTCTACGAGTGAATTTGGGTCAACTATTTTTCGTTCTTCTTGTTTGATGTGTATCTTAATTGCTCCACTTTCAACAAGTCTTCGAAATTCTGTTTTTGAAGAAACCAAACCTTCTTGAATTAAAATATCTGCAAGAGGTTTTTTGAATTGAACTTTGATTTTTTTGGCATTGTCTGGGATAGCTCCAAGTTCAAATGTTTTTTTCCAACCTTGTGTTGCCTCCTCGGCCTCCTCTTCTCCGTGATACATTGCAACAACAGTTTCTGCAAGTTGTGTTTTTACAGATTTTGGATCTTTTTCCATTTTCTTTGAAAGTTCTTTAATCGACTCTGGAGAAACTCTGGTTAATAGTTCAAAATATTTAATAACAAACTCATCTTTCATCGACATAATTTTCCCATACATTTCTTCTGGAGAATCCATAAAATTGATTGTGTTTCCCCAACTTGAAGACATTTTTCGTCCGTCTAAACCTTCAATAATAGGACCAACTATACAAACACTCTGTTCTTTTTGTTTAAAATGTTTTTGAATATCTCTTCCTGCAAGCATATTAAAACGTTGATCAATACCACCAATTTCAATATCAGCTTTTACAGCAACAGAATCAAATCCTTGCATGAGTGGGTACAAGGTTTCGTGAAGTGAAACACGCTTCCCTTCTTTGATTCTCCGAGCAATCAAATCTCGAGAAATAAATTGATTTACCGAAAAAATACTTGCAAGCTCTCCAATTTGTGAAAAGTTGAGTTTTCTCAACCATTTTGAGTTGAAATAAAACTCTGCCTTTGAAACATCTATAATTTTTGAAAGTTGTTTTTTGTAGTTTTTTAGGTTTTCTTTTACTTGTTTCTCAGAAAGCATTGGTCGTTCAGCATCTTTGTCAGATGTATCTCCTATCATTCCTGTAAAATCTCCCACAATCAAAACAACCTTATGTCCAAGATCTTGAAAATCTCGAAGTTTAAGAAGCGGAATAGACCGTCCAAGATGAATATTTGGACTTGTAGGGTCTATACCAAGTTTTACTCTAAGTTTTTTTCCAGAAAGAAGATCCTTTTCCAAAGATTCTTTTCCAATAATTTCGTCAACTCCTCGTGTAAGAAGTTGTTCGACTTTCTTTTTGTCAGTGTTTATCATATCGATACTTTACCACGATATAATTACATGGTAAATAACAAACGCTTGTAATCACAGAGAATTAAAAACGTCAAATATGATACTATTATCTCATCAATTAGTTATATTCATCTATGCAAAATAATAAAAAAACAAAATCAATCAAAGATATTCCACTTCCAAAAAAGAAGAAAAAATCTCAAAATACACACAATTCATACAATGAGTTTCAATCTCAAGTAAAAGGTGGTTTTTTTGATGTCTTAAATTTCATTAAAACACATTCAATCAACATTATTTTAATACTTATTGTGTTTGGAATTGTTGGTACTGGACTGTTTTTTATTTGGATTTCAAGCTTTAGAGTTCCTGATTTTTCTGCTTTTGAAGACCGAAAAGTCGCACAATCTACCAAAATATATGACCGAACAGGAGAAATACTTCTTTTTGATGTAAACCAAGACATAAAAAGAACAGTGATAACACTAGAGGACATGGGTGAAAATGTAACAAATGCAATTGTTGCTATTGAGGATGATAAGTTCTACGAACACAATGGAATCCGACTCAAATCTATTTTGCGTGCGTTTTTGAGCAATATTCAACCTGGAGGAGGAACACAAGGAGGATCAACAATCACACAACAAATTGTAAAAAATACACTTCTAACAACAGACAAGAGAATTTCTCGAAAAATAAAAGAAATTGTGGTTTCTCTTCGTATAGAACGAGAGATGTCAAAAGACCAAATTCTAGAGGTGTACTTAAACGAAGCACCTTTTGGAGGTAGTATTTATGGTGTCCAAGAAGCCTCTACAAGTTTTTATGGAAAACTACCACAAGACCTTTCAATTGCTGAAGCAGCCTTTCTTGCAGCTCTTCCTCAAGCTCCAAGCCGATATTCTCCATATGGAAACAACACAAACCTCCTTGTTTCAAGACAAAAGAGAGTTTTGGAAAATATGTTCACTCTTGGATTTATTACAGAAGATGAATACAACAGCGCATTATCTGAAGAAGTCACTTTTCTTCCATTAAACAGACTCGGTATCAAGGCTCCTCATTTTGTTTTTTATGTTAGAGAATACCTCGAACAAACATATGGTACAGATATTGTTGAAGAAGGTGGACTCAAGGTTATAACAACAATTGACTACGAAATGCAAAAAGAAGGTGAACGTGTTGTATTAAAACACGCACTTCAAAATGAAGAACTTTACAACGCTTCAAATGCATCTCTCGTAGCAATGAATCCACAAACAGGTGAAATACTCACAATGGTTGGTTCTCGAGACTATTTTGACGCAGATATTGATGGGAAATTCAATGTCGCACTCGCAAAAAGACAACCGGGTTCTTCTTTTAAGCCTTTTATTTACGCAACAGCCTTCAACGAAGGATATACTCCAGAAACCGTTGTTTTTGATGTCTTAACTGAGTTTCAAACAACTTGTAACGAACAAGGTATAGCAATGACAGGAAGCCAATCAAACTGCTACCACCCACAAAATTATGACAACGCATTCAAAGGCCCTATCAACCTACGAAACGCACTCGCTCAGTCGAGAAACATCCCCGCAGTTAAAATGTTATATCTTACAGGGATTGGAGACGCACTAAAAACAGCAAAGGATTTTGGAATAAAAACACTAGGTGACGCAAATCAATATGGTTTAACTCTTGTACTTGGAGGTGGTGAAGTTAGACTTCTTGATATGACTTCAGCATATGGAGTTTTTGCAACAGAAGGTATATATACCGAACCAGTTTCTATTCTTGAAGTACAAGATAGCCAGGGAAATATATTAGAATCATTTGATGGACCTAACAGAAAAAGAGTTTTTCAAGAAGAACCATTACGTATGTTAAATAGTGTTCTTTCTGACGGACAAGCTCGAGTCGGCCTTTTTGGATCAATCAACAACTTTATGTATTTTGGTGAAAGAAATGTTGCTGGTAAAACAGGAACAACTAACAACAATAGAGATGCCTGGATGATGGGGTATACTCCAAATCTTGTTGTTGGAACTTGGTCTGGAAACAACGACAACACACCTATGACAAAAGGTTCTTCTATTTCCGGAATGCTTTGGCGTGAATTTATGGACAAAGCACTCACACTTGTCCCAAACCAAAAATTCACCCAACCTCAAACCATTGAAAAAACAACTAACGCAGCACCAATTCTCTACGGAAACTGGTTTGGTGGAGATATTATTGAAATAGACTCAATTTCTGGAAAACTAGCAACAGAATGGACACCCGAACAAACTAAAGAAGATTTAGTACTCACTGATGTTAATTCTATACTTCATTGGATTGATAGAAACAACCCACTATCAGGCTCACCTTCCAGAAACGGACAACAATACTTAAATTGGCAATATCCAGTACTTCAGTGGTGGAATTTAAACAAAAATTCATACAACACAATAAACGAAGACGATATTCCAACAGAAGAAGACAATATCCATACGGAGGACACTCAACCAGATTTTGAAATTGATGGAATATTAGAAAACTTCGAATACGCACAAAATGCACTTATTACTATTGATCTAGAGGAAGACACTTCATATCCAGTACAAGGTTTTGATATTTTTATCAATAATAGTTATATAGAAACAATAGATTCTCAACCGTATACATTTACATTTAGACCATCAACATTAAGTGCTATCCAACCAAACAACATATTGCGAATAGTATTAACTGACGCGGTATATAACTCAAAAGAAAAAGAAATAAACTTTCAAGTTTCCGAGAACTAAACAAACATACCAATAAAAATCCGCACAGTGTGCGGATTTTTATCTTATGTCTACTACTTTTTTATCAGAAATAGTATTTATCTGTTCTAGTATTTTTTTCTTTTTGAAGAAAATTGCGTTTTTAACAAAAAGATCAGATTGTATATACAGAATATTTCGAGATATTTTTATGTCTTTTGTATAAAATTCTTTTCCTGTGTTTTTAAAAAGTATTTCACACAAGGCTTTTTTTGAAAATTCCTCGTCGTGAATAATTTTCTGAAATTTTTTTAAAAATTCACCAATCTGCATATATTAACGATTCATTGGCATAATAAGATACAAAAAACTAGAATCCCCTACTCCACGAACGATTACAGGTTTGTTTTCTTCATTGAATTGCAAAACAATAGAATCCGAAGAGATTGATTGAAACGATTCATTAAAATAACGATGATTGAAGTTCATTTCAATAGAAGGACCATTAATAGAAGCTTCTATTTGAGAAATATTTTCTCCCTTTTGTGTGTTTTTTGCCTTCATTACAAAGGTTTTTCCATTTGAATCCAGAGATAAATTGATTTGGTTAAATTTATCAGAAAATATTGTTGATAATTTAAGTGTATCTAAAACATCTTGTTTCAAAGCAATAGCTTCTGTTTTAAATTCTTTAGGAATAATCATCTTATAGTTTGGATACATTCCATTTACAATTCTCGATGTAATAAAAAGTCCAGGAATAGAAAAAGTTATTTGGTTTTCATTGTATCTAATATCAACAAGACAATCTTCTTCTCCAAAAAGTTTAATAAGCTCAATTACATTCTTGTAAGGAATTAGTATCCCGTCGATATCAGGAAGACCCTCTACTACCGTTTTTTTCTCCGCTAGACGAAAGGAATCAGTAGAAACAAAGGTTAGCTCATTTGAGTCACAATAAACATACACAGACGAAATTTCGGGTTTGATATCAGAAACAGCAGCACAGTAATACACAGAACGAACACCATCAAGAAAAACTTTGAGCGGTACAGAAACAGAAGAACCTTCTATTGTTGGTAGTGTTGGGAATTCAGTAACATCACCAGAAGAATTCACAGAAATCACACTTTTTGAGGTTATTATTTTAATACTTTGATCTTCTAAAGCTATTTTAATAGACTCAGAATCAGAAATAGTAGAAAAAACACGTGCAATAGTTTCTCCAGAAACCAATATTTGACCTTCCGTTTCAACATTTGCTGGAATTTCAATCTCAATACCCAAATGCAAGTTAGTTGATCGTATTAAAATAGATTTACCAATAGCTTGGATAAGTATCGAATTAAGAACAGGTAAAGTTGAATTCTTCACCGTAATCTTTTGAGCTTTTTGAATAGCTTCTTTTAAATTTTTTGAGATACATTCAAACTTCATAGCTAGTAGTTAATTATTTTATTTATAAAATCTATTATTACTATTATCCCTGTGGAAAAGTGGATAACTTTTATTTAGTATTGATAAATAAAGTTTAGATTGGATTTTTGGGAATTGAAATATGTTAATAAATAAATGAATTGTGTATAACTTTTACATATTGGTCTAAGTTGTTATTTTTTATCCCCGGGTGCTTTCTGATTTATTCACGACTTAATCCTACTTTTGATTAGTTTTTACACAGCTTTTTTAACAGCTTTTTCCACAGAAGTTAAAACATTGCTCGTAATTGTTCTATGTCCCCTCCCAGTTCGGTGTTATTTTTTAATTCATTTTTAATCTTTGTATAGGAATGAATTACTGTTGTGTGATCTTTCCCACCGAGTTTCTGTCCAATGAGAGGATATGAAACATTGAAATCTTCTCGTAATAAGTACATAACCATTTGTCTTGCTCGTACTATTTCCTTTCTTCTTGTCTTTTCGTAGATTGATTGTTCATCAATGTTATAGAAATCACTTACTATTTTAACCACTTCAGGAATTGATATGTTTTTCTTTGGTTTTATGTTGTTTTTAATAAGGTTTTTTGCCTCATTAATAGAAATTGGTCTGTTTTTGAGTTGAATTTGGCAGATAACACTGTTGAGACTTCCTTCTAGTTCTCGAACAGAGTTTGATATTGAGGAAGCTAAGAATTCGATGATATCGTCTGCTATTTCAACACCTGCCTGAGAAGCTTTACTTTTCATTATAGCTACTCGTGATTCAAAGTCAGGTTCTGTCACATCAACAATCATTCCAGAAGAAAACCTTGTTTTTAAACGGTCTTCAAGCCCTGGAATGTAGTTTGGGTGCTTGTCTGAACTGAATATGATTTGTTTGTTTGTTTCGTAGAGGTTGTTAAAAAGATGAAATAATTCCTCTTGAGTTTTCTCTTTATTGGAGATGAATTGTATGTCATCCATAATAAGAACGTCATATTTCCTGTATTTTTGTTTGAATTCATTAGGTTTGTTGTTTCGAAGTGCGTTTACATAATCAATAGCAAAACGCTCTAGAGATATGTATTTGATTGTTTTGTGTGGAAATTTCTCCTTTATTTCATTACCAACAGCTTGAATAAGGTGTGTCTTACCAAGTCCTGATGGACCATATACAAAAAATGGGTTATATGAAACACCGGGTTTGTTTATAATTGCTTGGGAAGCCGCAAACGCAAGCTCATTGAAGGGTCCTACAATAAATGTACTAAAGGTATATCGTGGGTTGAGATTTGTTTCTTGGTTGATTGAGTTTTGTGAAAGAGGTAATTCGTTGAAAACTTGGATAGAGTTTCTTTGTAAATTCTTATTTTTTGGAGGAGTTTTTGAAATAACAAGCTTTATTCCTCGAATTGCGTTTGAATAATTCATAAGAGTTCTTAGAATTATCTTTTCGTATTTGTTTTGAAGCCAGTCTTTAACAAATTCATTAGGGACACCAATATGAGCAATACCATGATCTTGTTTTTGGAGATGTGTGTTCTTGAACCAGGTTATGAAGTTAGCTTTAGAGGTTGTTTGTTCAATCTCTGCTAAACAACTGTCCCATAATTGTTTGTTGTCGATCATGAGGGGTAAAGAAAAATAAATTAATAACGTGTGATTATTATACCGCCCGAGGTATTCTGTGAATTTTTCTGCGTTTTGTTAATTACCTGTGGAAAACTTTATAATAATAGTATACTCTCACTTCAGACATTGGAGCAACTTGTTTTTTATTTTTGCTGTACCCTATTGCTTTATTTTTATTGTTCGTATATACTCTTGCCCATATGTCAACTACATATAATCCAAAAAATAGAAAAAGAAAAAAGACTCATGGATTCCTTGTACGATCAAAGACACCAGGGGGTAAAAACATCCTTGCCAACCGACGCCGAAAAGGTCGGACTAAGTTGTCTGTGTAATATTTGGTAAACTATAGATATGATTCCAAAGAAGAATAGACTCAATAGTTTCTTCTTTAAGAACTTTTTACGAAAAGGCTCTGTAATCGACACACCTCTTTTTTCTCTTCGTTTAATACAACACAAAAACGACGATTTCCGTGTAACAGTTACTGTTTCTAAAAAAGTTGCACGAAAAGCAACAGAAAGAAACCTTCTAAAAAGAAGGTTTCTTTCTGTTGTGGCACAAACAGCTCAACACCTCAAAAAAGATACGTCTTATATATTTCTCCTCAAGAAAGAAGCTGCCCTTGCTGATTTCAAAACAATTAAAAGTCTTGTTGTTGATACAATAAACAAACAAAACTAATGAAAAAGTCTATATATTCTATTCTGTTTAAGTTTTATAACACCATAATTAAAGCTATTTTTTACATTACAGGTATTCAAAATGGTGGCTCTTGCAAGTTTCATCCAACTTGTTCTGTGTACGCAAGAGAGAGTTTCATAAAACACCCTCCAACAAAAGCTTTTGTGAAGACTGTAAAACGTATAATGAAATGCCACCCCTGGTCTTCTGGTGGGGTTGATTTGCCATAAAAAGACTTGTTTTACATACTTGGTTGCTTAGGGTATACTACTTCTACAATGATTGAATTTTTTAAGACTATTTTCTATAAACCACTTTATAATTTCCTTATTCACCTTATTGCTATACTGCCGGGTGGTTCTGTTGGTTTGGCGATTATTATAATTACTGTTTTGGTTAAACTTGTTCTCTTGCCATTTAATATCAAGACTGTCGTAAGTCAAATACAACTCAAGAAACTACAACCAGAACTCCAAAAAATCAAAGAAGACACAACAGACAAGACCGAACAAGCAAAAAAGACAATGGAAATATATAAGAAATACGGCGTAAGTCCTTTTTCTGGATGTTTACCAATTCTTATTCAAATTCCTGTAATTATTTCTCTATACTACGTATTCTTCCAGGGTCTTAATTTTGATACTTCCCTATTTTACTCAAGTGTTTCAGCACCAGAAACAATAAATAATTTCTTTTTTGGGGCAGATCTTGGAGGAAAAAGCCTTGTTCTAGCTATTCTTGCTGGTGTGAGTCAATATTTCCAAATTTCAATTGTGAGCAAGCGAAGTGCACAAGACACTGGAGGTACTGGTATGCAAGCACAAATTGGAAAAAGTCTTCAATTCCAAATGAAATATATTCTCCCAATATTTATTGTGTTTATTGCATATCGAATCTCAGGAGCTGTTGCTCTTTACTGGATTGTAAACAACGTGTTTACAATAATACTCGAACTTCTTATTGCTAAAAAATACCAAGACAAACCACTCGTTTTGGTTGAAAAAGCATAATAACAAGCAGTATATATACATTATGAACACACAAGAGATACAAATATATATAGAAAAAATAATTCAAACACTCGGTGTTGAATACACTAATGTTTCTATAGATATCTCTGACTCAGGTTCATACATATGTAATATTGATACGCAAGAATCCCAAATCCTTATTGGTAGAGATGGTGAAACCCTCCAATCTCTCAATCACCTTGTTCGTAGATATATAGATGCTCAAAAAGTAGACCATCAAACAAAAACACATTTTGTTATAGACGTGAACGGATATCAAGAAGAAAAAAACAAAAAAATCAAAGGAATAGCTCACATGATGGCTGAACGGGCTCGATTTTTTAAGTCAAAAGTAGAGCTTGATCCCATGAATTCATTTGAAAGACATATTATCCATGAATATATTCAAAAAATGGATGATTTAGAAACAGAATCTGTTGGGTTTGGAAAAGACCGAAGAGTTGTGATTAACATAAAGAAATAAACCAGGGAAACCCTGGTTTATTTCTTTATGTTTTAAAAATCTGATACTATGGAGATAGTATTAGTAGTAGAACGTTACCTTAAAGAAACTTACACGAAAGAAAGTCTGTTACGATTTATGAAATTTAATAAATTTTTAGGAAATATCACAAATCAATACCTCAAACCTAACAAATAGGTTGCTTTAGGGCGTTGAAAAAACATGAATATAACAACAATTCTGATTACCTTGCTTGGTGTTCTGGTTGGTGCTGGTGTTGGATATTACCTTCGGATGGTAATAACAATGGGAAAAAGAGGTTCTGTTGAACTTGAAATAAAGCAAAAAATCATTCAAGCAAAAGAAGAATCTCAAAAAATCATAGACCAAGCTCAAGAAAAAGTAGAACAAAAAATAAAAGAAATCGAAAAAGAAGAAAAAGAACGAGAAGAAAAACTTGAAAAAATAGAGAACAGATTGATAAACAAAGAAGATCTTTTGGATAAAAGACAGTCTGATTTGGACGCAAAAGTAGAAGAGGTGCAAAAAAAAATTGATTCTGTAAAAGAAATAAAAGAAGAGATTATCAAAAAAAGAGAAGATGTTGAAAAGAAACTCGAGGAAATATCTTCCCTTTCAAAAGAAGAAGCAAAGGAACACATTTTAAAAACAGTGGAAGAAAAATACGAAGAAGATCTTCTTGTTCGTATTCAAAAAATTGAAAACACCGCCCAAGAAAAACTTGAACAAAAAGCTCGAAACATCCTGGCGGCCGCTGTTCAACGAATGGCAAACGCGGGAAACACAGAGTTGATGACAACAACAATAACAATCCCTTCAGAAGAAATAAAAGGAAAAGTTATTGGAAAAGAGGGGCGAAACATTCGAGCCTTTGAGCGTGAAACTGGAGTGGAATTGATAGTGGATGATACCCCAGGAACAATTGTTATTTCGTGTTTTGATCCGATACGACGACAAGTCGCACGAGTTGCACTCGAAAATTTGATAATGGACGGACGTATCCAACCAGTAAAAATTGAAGAAATGGTTCAAAAAGCTCGAAACGATATCAACACAATTATTAAACAAAAAGGTGAAGAAGCGGCATACGAGGTTGGTGTCTTCAATCTTGATCCTCGAATTTTGGCAATTCTAGGACGCTTACATTTTCGAACAAGTTATGGTCAAAATGTTTTGCAGCACTCAATAGAAATGGCACACATTTCTGGAATGCTTGCCGAAGAGCTTGGTGCTGATGCCTACATCGCAAAAGCTGGTGCTTTGGTTCACGATATTGGAAAGGCGCTTACTCACGAAGTTCAAGGAACTCATGTTGAGATTGGAATGAGAATACTTCAGAAATTTGGTGCAGACGAAAGAATTATTATTGCAATGAAATCTCACCATGATGAATTCCCTTATGAATCTATTGAAGCAACAATAGTTCAGACCGCTGACGCTATTTCCGGCTCTAGACCGGGTGCACGTTCAGATACGGTTGAGAACTACATTCGACGACTAAAAGAGCTTGAGGCGCTTGTTACGGACTTTAAAGGGGTAGAAAAAGCATATGCTATCTCTGCTGGTCGTGAAGTTCGAGTGTTTGTGAATCCACATCAACTTACTGACATTCAAGCAAAACAACTTTCGCGAGACATCGCACAAAAGATTGAAAAAGAATTACAGTATCCTGGAGAAATAAAAGTACTTACAATTCGAGAAAACAGAATTGCAAGTTATGCGAGATAAAAAAGAAAAAGCACCCACGTCGGGTGCTTTTTGGTTTCATGAGAGTGTGTTACTGGGTGACTTGCCTTAGAAACAAATCTTCAGCGTAGACTCCTACATTTCCAATCTGGTTTAAAACTAAGTACAGTTCTTGGTTTAAGGTTGTTTTAACTTTACTTTCTTTTTTATTGCGTAAATAATTATTAATCAACGGTTTCAGGACGTTGATTGAAAAAGCCTCCCTAAATCCAATTCCTTTTCTAAGAGAAAAAATACAAGCCTTAACAACAGATTCTCGAACAAGGTCTACAGAAATTTTATTTTTACTTATTTCTTCTTTGTATTTTCTTTCAGCCCAATAAAGACACTCAATGGTTTTACCGTCTTTGAGTCCAAAAGAAAACTTTAAAAAGAAAACAATTTCTGGTGGTAAAAATGGGAATTCAGAGGCGAGGTTTTCGTAGTCCCTCCTCCCTCTAATGATTTCGAGAAATCCGCGGGTAATATACCTTTGGTCATAATTCTTTCCCTTTTTGTTAAAATAGAATAAGTGAGAAACTTCTTCTAGTGTTAATTTAAATTCATCATCAGTCATAATTAGGGTGTTTAAAAAGTTCATATTCTCCGAAATAATACACCATTCTTGTATACATTGTCAAATGGTTTTTCTATTGCGCCTTATTTTTGGAAAATATATAATAGGCACAAAGCTTTTTTAGATTTTTCTAAGAAAGTGAGGATTAACTAAAACAGTGGTCAAATTTTACTCACTTAATTAAATGCGCATAACGCGCACACAAGTGTTACATGAATAAAGCAAACCTTATTGAAAAAGTACAGGAAATGTTGGGATCAACAAAAGTTCAAGCAGAAGAAGTTGTAAACGGTATCTTTGATACAATCGCAGGATCTCTAAAGAACGGTGATGATGTTTCAATTTCAGGATTCGGTATCTTTAAATCAAAGATGCGAGCAGCTCGAACAGCTCGAAACCCAAAAACTGGTGAACCTGTAAACGTACCAGCTATGCAAGTAGTAAAATTCCAAGTGTCTAAAACACTTAAGGATTTGGTAAAAGGATAAGACTAAGTATTGAAATAGTATTTCAAGAGAAAAACCGTCGTGAGACGGTTTTTCTTGTGGTCGAGAAAAGGAGGTTACTTGAAACTCCTTTCTTTTTTTTACAAATTATGTATAATTTCAAACGTTATCTTGATTGTTCAAGAAGATAACGGGGTGTAGCATAATGGTAGTGTACACGGTTTGGGACCGTGTGGCCAGGGTTCGATTCCCTGCTCCCCGACACTGAAGATACTCTTTCCAAAAGGTTATATTTTTGATAAGCTTATCTTCATACAAGTAACAAATACCATTGCGGGTATAGTTTAGTGGTAGAATACCTGCCTTCCAAGCAGGGGACGAGAGTTCGATTCTCTCTACCCGCACCAAATTAAAATGACTCAGGTTTGTCCTGGGTTATTTTAATTTCTAGCATGTTGAGAATCGAACGGTAGTTCCCGATATATAACGAAACGAAGTGGAGTATATAAATCGAGGATTTCGCAGCAAGGAACTTGCGAGAACGATTCTCTCTACGAGTGTTATACTTTCTCTTATGAAAGAAAAACTAAAGTTAGAAAATGTAACCCTTTTGGGGGTTGATTGTGTTAATGTTGAACGTCTCCAAAAAGCCATGGATATTACTCAAGAATATATTGATTTTGGGAAAGTTAAATTACTTTCATCTACTTTAGAAACTAAAGATAAAAGGTTTGTTGAGATAGAACATATTGCAAGTATTGAAGAATTTTCAGAGTTTTGTATTAAAGATTTATATAAATACGTCGACACAGAGTATGTTTTACTTGTGCAATATGATGGGTTTGTATTAAATCCACAATCTTGGTCTGATGAATTTCTAAATTATGATTATATTGGGGCCCCTTGGTACATAAAAGAAGAATTTTGGTTTGAAATGTTTGATATTCCTCGTGAGTTGGAAGGAAAGCATGTCGTGGGCAATGGAGGCTTTTGTCTTCGTAGTAAGAAGTTTTTAGAAACATCAGCAAAACTGGCTAGAGAAGGTAAATTTAAAAAATACCACCCTGAAGATTTGGTAATGTGTGTATATGACAGACATCTACTTGATGAGAAAGGTATTAAATTTGCCCCGTATGAGGTTGCTAAGAAGTTTTCAATAGAGGGTCACGATGAAACATATACTAATCAATTTGGCTTTCATGGGTATACATGGACAGATATTTCGAAGTGGATTGAAGAAAATCCTCAATACGGAATAAAAAACCAGTTTATTGGTTGATTATGATCATGTAAATAATAACTCTATATCGTTCTTGTAAAAAAACACCCTCTTGGGTGGTTTTTTACTTTTAAATTAATCTTATACTTTTCGTGTCCGTATCTTGTAATAATAATATAAAACTTCTTTAGATAGCCTATCAGGAGCCTCGTCATGCCAAACGTAGAACTCTGTCCCAGCAAACACAAAACCATTTTGTAGAAGCATTTTTATAGCATGATACTTCGTAGTATCCATCTCTACATGTACCCCCAAACAATCATTATCTAGTTTCCCGATTTCAATAAATTTCTGAACCAACATACTGGCAACACCCCGCCCTCGTGCATGTTTACTGGAAAAAATTCCATCTATGACAAGTTTCTTTCCGTAGGATTTAAACTCCCAATGAGCATTGCAGTAACCCATGGTTTCATTATTGCTCCGTGCAACATAAATCATATAATTTGAATCAGAAAGTTGCTCGACACATTCAAGTGGCCCCTTATAGTTTTCACTAGGATTTACTACAGGGGGTTCTAACTTAGTTTCGCTTATTGTAAAAGTGTCACTTTTTTGGCTAATTGAGTACATCATATCTATTTCATATGACCTATCTTGCTCCATTAACTCTAAAAGGTGCTCCTTTGTCGCTAAAACTATCTCCATGGGTGAATTCATGTGTGGATATTATATCTCATTTTTTAAACTTGTTCGAACAGCTTCCCACATCGTGCACCAAATTAAAATGACTCAGGTTTGTCCTGGGTTTTGTTAATTACAGAATGGAGAGAGTCGACTTAAGAGTCAAAAAGATTATAGAGTTAGTGTAAAATCCACATGTTGTGGGTTTTATTTAATTGTTTCAAGTGAAACACGAGCTGTTTTGTTGGTTTGATCCAAAATAACACAAGCGAGTAGGAGTTTCATATGTAACACTTCCCTATTTTGGAATCTATACAAATCAACAGCCTTGATCATTTTTTCAATTTTTTTGCTGTGGAGGTTTTGTTCTGGTTTCCAATTATGTTTTTCCATTTTTTCACGTGTAACAGTCTTAACTTCAATAAAATAGTATGTTTCATGTGAAAAGGCGATTATGTCTATTTCCCCTACTCTACAGGTAAAGTTACACTCGATAATTGAATATCCTTTCTTTTTGATATACTCGAGTGCAATTTTCTCACCCAACTCCCCTATTTGCTGTGTTTTTGATGTAAATACCTTTGGCATAGTTATTTCACATGAAACACTGATTGTATAAGTTTGTATAGTGAAGCATCCTTTACTTCATATTTCTCAATATCTTTCCAATAAACCCATTGATATTCAGAATGTTCCGGACTTAAGATTATGGTGGGCTTTTCTTTGTATTCTAGGAGAAAGGTTGTCGCAGTTACTTGAATTACGTCTTTGGGTCTTAGAAATGACCATTTCCCGATGATTTGGTTGATTTTCTGTGTTTGTATACCTGTTTCTTCAAAAAGCTCTCGAGCGGCGGTTTGTTCTAGTGATTCACCATCTTCAATCAAACCTCCAGGAAGATCCCAATTGCTAGAATCTTTGGCTTGTTTTGCTCTTTTTAAGAAAAGAATTGTTTCACCTGAAACAATAAGGACTTTGGCTGCTTGGTCTGAGTATTTCATTACTAACAATGATATCATGAAAATAAAAGTATGTTTCAGGTGAAACAAAGAAAAAGCTATATTTTTGTTATTCACACTATCTAAATACGTTTCATGTGAAACACTTTGATAAAAAAAGCTAAAAATAAAGGTTTTCTGGTGTTTTTGAATATAAAAGACATATGTTATACACATATCCACAGAGTTTTCCACAAGTGAAAGTGTGAATGTGTATAAGTATGTGGATATAGGGGATAACTATCAATATTCAAAAAGACATGAAATAAGTATATTTTGCATGGAAAATAGTAATATGTCCGTTATAAAAGACATTTGTCCGATATAACGGACAGGGGATATTGAAATGTTTCAAGGAACTTAGGTTGTGGATATCTAGGTCAAAAAGAAAAGGTCTGACAAAATTGTCAGACCTTTTCTTAATGTGTGCACCTGCCAGGATTCGTTCTCATAAGTTCGCTGCGCTCCTTGTTCCGAAATACCCAATAAATATATTTCGCTACGCTCCATTATTTATTAGTAACCAAAGGTTCTCGTCCTAATAGAATCCCAGAATACAAAAAGAACCAGCACAAAGCTGATTCTTTTTGTATTTGTGCACCTGCCAGGATTCGAACCTGGAACGACGGTTCCGAAGACCGCTGTGATATCCATTTCACCACAAGTGCGTGTGTTTGATAACGTTGAAATTATACATGTTTGTGTAATTAAGTAAAGAAAAACCTGGAATTTTTCTGTGATACATACTATAATCGGTAAGCTTACTATTTAATTAAAGCGGATATGGTTTAGTGGTAAAACAGGTCCTTGCCAAGGATCAGTCGGGAGTTCGATTCTCCCTATCCGCACACAAACATAATGAGAAATAATTTTTCTATACCAGATGAGGTTTTGTATATATTGGAAGAACTCCAAAAAGCAGGTTACGAATCATATATCGTAGGCGGCTGTGTTCGTGATATGTTGCTCGGGAGAGAGCCGGGGGATTGGGATGTTACGACAAACGCAACACCAGATCAGATTCAAGGCATTTTTCTAGAAACCTTCTACGAGAATACTTTTGGAACCGTCGGTGTAAAAACAGAATCAGAAGACGCCAAACTAAAAGTTGTTGAAGTTACTCCGTATAGATTGGAATCAAAATATTCTGACAACAGACATCCTGACAAGGTTGTGTTTAGTGAAACTCTCGAAGAAGACCTTACTCGTCGAGATTTTACAATAAACGCAATGGCCTATAATCCCAAAGATGATGATTTGGTTGATTTGTACGGTGGTCAAGAAGATTTGAAAAAGAAAGTAGTTCGGGCGGTTGAGGAGGCTGAAGACCGTTTTCAAGAAGATGCACTTCGTATGATGAGGGCTGTTCGTTTTTCTTCACAACTCAATTTTGCTATTGCTGTAGATACAATGGATGCACTACAAGAAAATTGGAAGCTTATTCAAAATATTTCTTGGGAGAGAATCCACGATGAATTCCAAAAAATAATACTATCCAACAGCCCTGCCCAAGGTTTGGATATTTTGCAAAAAACGGGTATTTTGTCACACATTGTTCCCGAGCTTGAAGAGGGAATTGGTTGTAAACAGAACGGAAACCATATCTACGATGTCTATGAGCATCTTCTGAGGGCTTTGACTCATGGAGCAGACGAAAATCATTCTCTAGAATTGCGCCTTGCTGCATTGTTCCACGATATTGGAAAACCCCGAACACGGGAATTTAATAAAGAAAAGCAAGACTATACATTCTATGCTCATGAAGTCGTGGGGGCAAAAATGGTTCGAGATATTATGATTCGTCTTAAGTTTTCGAAAGACATTGGTCAAAAAGTTGTAACACTTGTGCGATATCACATGTTCTTCTCTGATCCGGACGAGATTACACTATCTGCAGTACGAAGACTTTTGGCTCGAGTTGGCGAAAAGACTTTGTGGGAATTGATAGAATTGCGAAAATCAGACCGAATAGGAATGGGACGACCAAGCGCGGAGCCATACAGACTTCGAAAGTTTGAATCAATGATCAAGGAAGTCACGCGAGACCCAGTAAATGTGGGAATGTTGAAAGTAGACGGAAAGAAATTAATGGAAATGGGAGAGAGGCCAGGTCCTCGAATCGGATATATTCTTCATGCGCTTTTGGAAGAAGTTCTAGAAAAACCAGAAAAAAACACTCTAGAGTATTTAGAACCAAGAGTCCTGTCGCTTCAGTTGCTTCCAGACCCAGAACTTCGAGAGTTGGGTGAAAAAGGCAAGCAAGCAACTCAGCAAGCAGATGAGGCGGAGGTAAAAGAAATTCAAAAAAAGTTCAAAGTAAAACAAACAGGAAAGAGTGACAAGAAATAGAAAAAGTGCCAGTATCGGCGCTTTTTTTTGCTATTTCATGAATTTAAGAATATCTGTATTAAGATTATTTCTCCTAAAATAGTAATCAAGTTCATTAACTACATTTTTGTACCTTGCGGGTCCACAACCTCTAAATTTTTTTAGATCATGCCCGAACTCGATAATCTCAAAAAGGTTTGTTATGTCAATTATTTCAAACAACTTGAATAATGGCATAGTCAAGTATAATTCTGTAACAGGTAATTTCTTGAGAGTTTCTTCCAAAGAAGTATCGCTAAAATCAATTTGTGTTTCTTCCCTAAGTCCAATAGTTATTATGTCTTTGGGTTTTGATTTATACATAAGTACTCTTGAGATATACTGAATTCTTTGAGGGCCTTTTAAAAAACCTTGTTTTTTAAGAATTCCAGCAAGTTCTTCAAGCGTCATCTTCAGTTCAGACTCTCTAATAATAACTTTTTTCATATTCATTTTTTTAAGGTTCAACATTCATCTTTGAAAACTCAAGTCTTTCTTAAGTTTTCAAGAATGAGGGCGAGAAACTTTTCTCGCCCAAAGTTTTTAGAAATCATTATTTAATCCCAAGTTCTTTTATCTTCCTCTCTGTAAATTCTTCGTCGTGGAAGTAATTTGCGTGATAATAGGTAGATTTATGGAATAAATCTCGTTCCGTCAGGAGTCGAGAGTGATCAATCATGTCGATCACTTCCCGCGCAACCTCGTCAGGTGTAAGCCAAAACTCGGGAGTTGCGTTAGTGTTAGAAAAAACAAAAGGTCTTGTCAAAAGCTCGTGAAAGCAGATAACTGATGAGATGTTGAGAACATTCATTGCGACTGTATCTGAGACCGTGTCTCGCATGTAGTCTTTGACCTTGTTCATGGTCTTCCACCACGATTGGTGTACAGCTGGTTTAAATTTATCGGCTAGACCGCCAAAGATTGTTCCGGTGAAAGGAAGATCATGAGAAGTAAGTACCTCACACATTCGGGTAAACGCGTGAAAGGTTAACGTAAGACACTCGTCATTTATTCCGTCTCCATCAAGGTCATTTTCAACCTCAACAACACCATGCTTATTTACCTCAAAAGGGTAGAGGCCAACAGCATGAATGTAATTGATTGAAGAAAATTCTTGAGAGGGGATAGATTTAGCAAAGCTTTTCAAGGCTTCTTTGTCAGAGATGGTATCTCCAATAGAAGTCACCAGGGTTTTTACTGGAAGCTTTGATCCAAATCTATGGAAATAAATAGCTTTTCGAGATAGTCCATAGACTATGTTCTCTGGATTTCTTGCCAAAAGTGACAAAATTATGTTTCCAAGAGCTCCTGAGCAACCGTTTACGATGTAAAGTTTCTTTTGTGAAGAGTTCATGTTTTTGGGTTTTATTGGTTCGGCCGAGACCAATAAAACTTTTGAAGTAACTGTATCTGACAACAGTATTACATACTTGTCAAAGTATTTCAAAAAATATAAAGATTTGATATACTAAGTAAACATAAAGTTTACAAACATGCTTCTTTCTGATCACACAATAGAATCAAACATAATAAAAACCCTTCAAAAAGGGTCTGTTTCCAGTGTTTTGTTGGTTGAAAAAATAATGAAAGATTTGGGTGTTACAAAACAAGCTGTCTACAAAAGTCTTCGAAAACTTAAAAAGAATGAAACCATAGGAGAAAAAGGAAAGTTATTAAACTTAAATATTGTTTGGATTAAGAAAATGGCTCATTTCTTTGAGTCGGCTCAATTTGCCTACACTTCTGAAAGTATTGGTGTTTTTATGGATATGGAAGAAGGGGACTCTGTTGTTTATAGATTCAAAGACTTCAATACTACCGACATCTTTTGGGGTAATGCATTCTATTCTCTTTCTCAAGCTTTGGAAGAGCAAGACACTATATATTTGTACAATCCACACGAATGGTTTTTTGTTGCTCGGCCTGAATCTGAAATTGAACTTTTCAAAAACATCCATACCGAAAACAAGAAAATAGTTTTGTATGCTGCTGGAGCGAGCCCTTTGGATATACTAATAAAACAATATTTTATTCAAGAATCTCAACAATATTACGCCGGGGGAGAATATTTGTTTCCAAAAGAAAATTATTATGTGAATGTTTTTGGTGGGTATGTTGTTGAGGTTTGGCTTGATTTGGAAATCTCAAAGGAAATTGATGATTTTTTCCATAGGCATTCAGAAATTACTCCGCACGCTTCTGATGAATTGCAGGAAATAATAAACAAAAAAGGTAAGAACAAAATGAAAATTTCTCGAAACAAAGAAAAAGCAGAGAAATTGAAGAGAAAAATAGGAAAATATTTTGCATAAAAAAACGCGCCAAGTCGGCGCGTTTTGTGTCTTTGGGTGCTATTTACTTGTTTGTTTTGGGTCCCCAGCTTTTTGGTATTGAAGAAAGACCCCAAAAAACCATAAGAGCCAAGGATCCGTAGGCGACTGTTGTGCCTATAATTTCTGAGAGTGACATAAGTAAAATACTATTCATTTTTATACAATTTAAGAGTTAAGAACAATTTACACAAAGGCGAGTGTATCATTCTTTAATTTTCCATGCAAGAAAAAATCCCCGAGAGGGGGTTTTTATTTATTCTTTAGTTCCTACTCCAGGGTATTTTCTCTGTTTCTACGAACCATTCACCTCAACCACAACAGGGCAGTGGTCTGAACCTTCAATCTTTTGTTTGTGGGTAATCTTTCTGATCATTGGGATCATTTCTTCTGTGCACATTGCGTAGTCTATACGCCAGCCGACATTTCGTTCTCGCGCACCTATTGCTCGATAGCTCCACCAGGTATACTCGTCTTTTTTCTTAGGGTTTTGTTCTCGGAAGGTATCAACCATTTTGGTTTTTTTCATAAATTCATACATTTTTTGACGCTCTGGCTCTGTGTTACCAATGGTGTTTCTGTTTGCGTCTGGACGAGCAATATCAATATCTGAGTGAACAATATTATAATCTCCAACGATAAGAATGTTTTTTTGTTTCTTTCTTTTTTTCTTTATATATTCTGTAAGTTCATCATAAAATTCCATTTTGTAGGGAACCATGGGTGTGCCGTCGGCTCTATCTCCACCGTTTGGGAAATATATATTGAGGAGTGTAAAATCCTTGAATTCAACTTCGGTAACTCGACCATCTTCATGGAATTTAGGATAGTTATCAAAAGAGCTAAGGCTTTGGAGGGCTGGAATTTTGGTTAGAATTGCTGTTCCTGCATATCCTGCACGCTCACCCGAATGCCAAACAATATCATACCCAAGTTCTAGGAGTTGTTTTGGGATTTGGTCTTCAAATGCTTTTGTTTCCTGGAGACAAATAACATCAGGCTTTTCTTTTTTGATTATTTCTACAAAACCTTTTTTCATAATTGCCCGTATTCCGTTGATATTCCAAGAAAATATTTTCATATGTTCACAGTATATCATGATGGATAAATGATATAATTAATTCATGAAATCAAAATTGCGACGCGAAATCATAAGAAAAAGTATCCACATTCTTACGGGATTTTTATTTGTTTGGCTTACTTTTTTATTCAAAGATATTGATGTTATTTTTTGGTTTGCTCTAGCTCTCCTGATTCCTTTTGGTTTATTTTATTTGTCTGTTCGTTGGTTTTCTCATACAACTATTGGACGTTTTGCAAAAAACGCTATCGAACGAGAAGACGGACACCACACAAATGGTGTTGGTGGACTGACTTACGCTGGAGGAGTATTACTTCTGTATCTTATTTTTGGTTTTGATCCTGTTGTTGTGCTTACGAGTATTGTTGTGTTTTCTGTGGGAGATGGATTTGCAAGTCTTGTGGGGATGAAATGGGGTAAGCACAAACTCAATATCACAGGTCATGTTAAAACTCTAGAGGGTTTTCTGGGTGGGTTTATTGCAGCGACGCTTGTATCGCTTCTTTTCATTGACCTTGTAACGGCCTTGATTGTGAGTGGAATAACAATGCTGTTTGAGCTTGTTGGTTTACGTGTACGAGGAAGGGAAATACCAGACAACCTCTATCTGCCACTAATCGCCGGGACAGTACTTTACTTTATTCAAATCTTTTTATAAAAAAACGCACCAACTTGGTGCGTTTTTTTTTGTTATAATTTAAATATGTCTTTTAAACATTTTGATATCAGTCATCAAGATAAAAAACTACCTTCTCGAATAGAAGAGGTTAATAAACGTGGTCCATTTAATACAATTGTCGATAATATTACAAGACCTAGCTTTGTTAAAAAGGATTTTGATGTAAATAGAATATATAACTCAGATTTGATACATTCTTTTATTAAAAAACACAAAAATGAAGATATTCAACCTAGAAATAATAGGGCAAAATGGAGAGCTGCATTTTTAGAAGACGCTGATTATTTTTTACATAGTCTGAATGATCTTGTTAACGACGACACTATTTCTTTAAGTGACAAGTTAAAAGTTTCCTATCAACTATACTTTGCCTTGTCTAGTGTCAAAGAGTTTAAAAAATCTCGTTACACAAACACTATTCCTTGGAACAAAAAAAGAAAACTTTCAAAAGGTTTACAATATATTTCAAAACAAGATGAAACAAACTATGCTTTAAGTGCGGTGTTGCAACCCGATAATATTTTTTTAGAAACACATTTGAAAGAAGACATTATCAAAGGTGTTGATTTAATAGAAATTAGTGAAGGTATTTTTATTGATCGTTATGATTTTGACAAAAAATTTAGTATATATAAACCAAAAAATTTACAAGCTTTTAAAAAAAATATTGAAAAACGTAAACAGGCCATAATAAATAGAAGTCTTTTTTTTTGAGTCTCTAGATGAATCAACAGACGAAGTCATTAGTTACCTTAATGAAAGAATTGAGTCTGAAAAAATCAACATTGACACAATTGAAGATTTAATTCCAGGGCTGGAGACTCAAGAAAATAAAATTACTTTTCAAGATCTTACCATCTTTTCTGAGCCGTCTATACGTAATTATATTCAAAAAGATTTTAATATTGATTTTAAGGAGATTTCTTTGGCTGAACAGGTATATTTTTTTGGTGTATTAAAAAACAAAAACAATCTTGAATCTCAAGAAATAAAGTCATTTATTAAAAAATACGACAAGGATGGGTTGAAATCTTTCCTCTCTTTGGCTCATGGGGGAAAAGAAATGGAACAAAAAATACTTTCAATTGGTAAAAGTGCGCCAGAAAATTTAGTAAAAAATATTTTTCAAAAATACGCAGAAATGGTGGACGCGACCCACAATGTTGAAGAATATATACAAGAAAACTTTAAGCAGCAATCTAATATTGATGTTGTTAAAATTAAAGAAAGTTTATTGTTGAGGGGTGTCTCTTTTTTAAACAATCTTCATGAGAATGTTCAAAATTCTCATGAAGGAATGGACCTGAGTAGAGTTGAACAAACACTTAACAATATCCATAGACACCAATGATGGCAAATTGTTACTAATTATTCCTTTTGGAAGCTCACTTCTTTTTGGAGTCCCATTCTCCCTAGACTTTTTATTGTGTACTCTTTTTATGATTAAAGCCACAAATGTTGTTATCGCCATCACACTTGCCACTGCCCCAAGGGTCCATCCAACTGATTCAAGATCTACCATTTGTGATTTCCTCTTTTTTTTCCAAAGTAATCAGAGTTCTTCCGGGAAACTTGGCAATAATGTTTCCGTCTCTCAAATCGAATTGAAATTGTTGCATTCCACTATTAAATTCTTCTGGTGTAATTAATCTCAAAACGTAAAAGGACTTTTTATTAATTAAATCGAAATAATCCCAATCAACTAAAAAATCCGTATTGCTTAAATACTTTTTTTCAGACACCAGTGAGAACCCGCAGGTTTCTGCAATGGTGATTAGACTCTTAATATCATGATGTCTTCGCTTGTCAATTTCTGTCGTTGAAGGGAAATACTTACTGTAAATTCGCTTCTCTAGTTGTTCATGAGATTGGGTAGCGATAAATACACGGCCGTTAATTTCACATGCGTGCTGAAGACTTTTGAATAGGCCTTGTAAATCATTTATAAAATGAACCACGTCAATGATGATTACAGCTCTGAAAGAAGCTTTCTCAAATGGAAAATCTAAGTGCGATCCATTTTTTATTATTGCACTTGTTTTTTCCGATGAGATTATACACATCTCTTCCGATTTATCTAATCCAAATAGGTGGAGGAATCCTCTTTCCTGAAGACACTTCAAATAATTTCCTGTTCCGCAACCAAAATCTAGAATATTCGAATTCACATCTAAATTTAATATATCAGCGGCGATTTCAATTAGTTTAAAATCTGCTTTTCTATGCTTATCGAAATCTTGAGCGTAACTCTTAAAATCAACTTTCTTTATATCACTCATTAATTTGTTCTAAATCATTTATTTGGTAGAGCAATTAATCTAGTACGCGAATAGACGTGAAATTTCTCGCATCTAAATCTCGGATTTTCACATTGTGGATTGAGAATTTTGTATTCTCTATCTGGCTTGGTGAGAGTACAGTTCGACTAAATCCTTTATCATTTGTTCTGAGGGCTCCAGCTCCGATCCAATATTTGACAATAGAATCCTTTGTTGATCCAATAAATAGTCTTGATTCAGACCCTCTATAATGATGGGGCATGGCAAGAATTTTCCCTTTTTCTTCACGATACTTCAGTCGGGTCTCCATCGAACTATAAGCATCATGTATCCTTATAATTTCCTCTTTCCAGAAATCCCCAAGTTTCTTTTCTGGAATTGGTCGATAATTTAATTCAATCATCGCAATAGCTGATTTGGTCAACTGAGAGCTTTCTGTTTTTTCGCATTTACTAACAACGATATTCAAATTATTCCAAAAATCACTTTCATTCTTGAAACGACCGCTATCATTCTACTTG
>Ga0222691_1000046_pt1 | contig 58779 bp, 95 predicted proteins | sample AntAcemetage1237_FD_179839 | JGI IMG/M metagenome (GOLD analysis project Ga0222691, IMG submission 179839) | Saline water microbial communities from Ace Lake, Antarctica - #1237 | ecosystem: Environmental > Aquatic > Non-marine Saline and Alkaline > Saline | place: Antarctica: Ace Lake... | reverse complement strand
ATACTCTCTGGCTGCTCTTTGATGCGGTATTCATACTCGGCAAAGTTTAGAGGCTCAAATGGGCTTGTCAGGTGCCACGAGTCGGAAATGTGTAAGTGTCGCCCCTCGATCAGCTTCCCCGCCCCGTTAGCCTTTACAATCTCAATCTGTTCTTCTGTGTTCATACCTACTCCTTTAGCCACCTAGCGGCAGTGTCTCTTATGTTTGTTCTTTGTTTCCAAGCAGGCGCAGTAGTCTCTGCCGTCAACCGTTGAGGATCTTACCGTTATCGTAGCGAAGTCACATCTAAACGTAGTCCACTCTGCTTCAGGGCCCTTATGTATTCTAGGCAGTGGGCAGGACGACAACGGTCGGCTCAAGTCCTTAGAGCATGGTAACTTTCCGTTGCTTTGGCAGCCCGCCAGTATTAGTGTGAGCGCAAGTAGTGCCAGTGTTTTCACTTGGATTCCTCTAATGCTGTTGGTGTCTCTCCCAATACAGCCCATAGGCTATCGTCGTCAAATCCACTTTCGCTGAAAGAACTTCTGTGCGCCTTAATAGCATCCTCTAGGGCGGTGATGCGAGCCCTAATCTCATTAGCCGCCACACTCTGAGATGTGCCGAATTTATCCGCAATATCTGACGGAAACGCTCCCGCCATAAACATGGCAACAGGGCCGCCTAAATAATTTGTTTTTTCAATACTCATTCCCCCTCTCCCTGTATGGCTGCTATGGCTTTGGCTAAATCCTCAATATCGTAAGAGTCGTGCTGCTTGATGCAATACTCAGCGGCCTCTATCAACTCATCCACCAGAGCCTTATCGACCCAAGGCGTAGTGTGACAATCAATATCTGCTGGCGGTTTATGGTCTGACACTCGCCAAACTTTTCCTTGATCCTCGAAGTGAGGCAGGTAGTCCTCGTAAACGTGAACGTGTATCACCCGTGGCATATCTTTCATACTATAAACCTCGTATTATGTTGTTAATCAGCAAAGTTAATCCCGTTATGCGTCATTGGCCGATTCTTTCATCAAAGCCTCAAGCGAATAATTGCCGATTCTAATATCATCAATCTCAAACTCCGACCCGTCAGGCAGATAGACCGTCTCTATAACCACCTCGCTGAAATAGTTCACGTCTGGTTCGTCTTTTGTCACGCTGTATTCGACGTTTAATTCTAGGCTGCCGCCTAGTATGTAGGTGTAGTTCATACATCACTCCCGTTATCCTGTGGTATGGGATAAGTAAAGAAACCGCTGCCCGAAACTTCTTCATACAATTGATGCATTGTTCTTATGGTGCTTTCTAGCCGCTTTTGGTGCGATGGTGGCCCGAACACAGGATCATCATAATAGCCCTGTACTCCTAGTCCGTGGTCGAACCTAATTGCCATTGATAGCAATAGCCCTGCAGGCGGTACTGTTGGCAGTGTTATTCGATCTTCCAACTGTTTTTTCAACTGCTCCCGCAGCGCGTTACGTTCAGCGGTTAGGCGCTTGATCTCTGCCCCTCGGGAGTCACATTCGAAGCATATTTCTAAACTCATTCTGATTCTCCTATTAACTCATCACGGTTAGCGCACCAAGGGCAGCGTTCTAAATCAAAATCACCATGACCTAAATCAAAGTAAATCCCGCCGTTGTGACAGGACTCGGGGCAATCAGCCTCCCGCAGCGCAGCCTTTAGCGCCTGTATAGTCTCGTTATCTCCGTTACTCATATTTATATACCTTTATATAAAATAGTGACTGTCTTTTGTCAGACGGGCGCAGTCATTCCTTTAAATATGGAGCGAGGCCAAGGAATCAAACCTTGACATTCCAGAAACTCTTAGGCTCAGCGCTGATTATAAGAACTTCTATCTATTGCCGATCACGACAACCCCGCATTTTGGTGGGCCGAGTAGGACTTGAACCTACGACCGTCTCATTATGAGTGAGAAGCTCTAACCAACTGAGCTATCGGCCCTATTGAATTTGGGATGCTAGGACGGGCTGAATTTTATCATTCCTAACTTTTATAAGAGTATCCTCTATACTTTGCTGCCGTAATATCCCCAAAACTTTAAGAATCTTTTTCTTTATCTTCTTCTAAAGAATCTAGAATAGTTTCTTGCCTCTTAGAAAAAATCATAAAATTCAATTCGGTTAAAGAATTTTGAAGTTGATCAAGAAGAGACATAAAATCCTCATATGTTTCATTATCCATTAGATTTTACCTCCTCAATAACTCTATCAAAACTTTCAGGCCATCCTTGATTCTGTTCTACACATACTGCTCTATAGCGCTTATCAGGTCTATGATACCCATCAAGAATTATATTACTATGAACATGACCATGTACACTAGGACACCCTCTAAGCTCTTGAGTATGTATAGGTGCATGACTGAACCAGACCCTATCAATTTTAAGGACTCCATAGATTTTAGTAAATATATGTCTATAGAGTTCCTCTGATTTATCATCGTGGTTCCCTCGTATTAATACTTTACGCCCCGGCCAGTTCTTAATACTCTCTAGCTTTTTAGCTGAGAAGGCTACGTCACCTAAGAAATAACATGTATCTTTAGGTTGTACAGTAGCTCTGTATCTTACTTCTAAGATATCATCATGCTCTTCTACACTATCTACTTTCTCTCCTAGTCTATTAGGTTCAAATTCTAGGATACTTTTATGTCCTAGATGCAGGTCACTTATTATCCACTTGTTCATTTAAAAATACCTGAGTTAATTAAGGTTGCTTATCAATATCTTTACGAGTTAATAATGTACGGTTAACTAATGCTAAAGATTGGGCTTGAGTCCTTATAGGTAAGGAACCGCTTTCAGGATCTCTAGCAATATGGTATATCATACAAGTATTACCTGAATTATGATTAACAAACCAATTAACAACTACGAACCCTATGTCTATGCATGCCTGATGGAACTCTAGAGGCTGTGCATTTGTTAGTACTACCTCTACTAAACGACTTGAGAAGTCATTTGTATATTTAGAACTGGTCTGTACTAGAGCTAAATTATAGAGTTCATCATAGATTTCATCTAAGTTAAAATGATCGTAATCGTAATCGTAAAAACCATAAACGTGACGGATTCCACAGCATTCTCCGCCGTGACTATTCACTCGTAGTGTCATTTTAAAATCCTATAGTTATTTTAAAGGTGAGAAGAGTAGTGTTTGCACCTACTATGCACAGCCGGTTAGCCGCCGCTTTACTCTTAAGCTACTTCTCTTATTTTAATGGACTGGTTTAAGCAGGGCCAGTATGCTATATAGTCTCTGCCGATTAATCAGAGTACAAAGGTGCAGGTTTATAATATTCAGGGCCTGCTTGAATTTCCTTTATCTAAAGGAGGTTTACTTTATAGTTCTGAATCAGGATCAAAGTCTTGAAACTCTGAGCCATCTGCTCCAGAGTACTCTACTAGATCCATAACCTGAACTGCCTGTAAATCAAGTCCTTGATAAGGCCCAAAAGCACCTACACCTGAGAACTCTTTATACTGAACACATACTCTAGAGCCATTACCTACTTGAACATCAATAGGGTTATTGTGTGCATCCCTAAGTTTAGGCATTTCATTAAGCCCTTTCTTACCCTCAACGTAACGCCGGATAACTACAGACTCTTCATTATTAGGGCCTACAGGTTTAGTTTTAAAACCTTTAGTCTTTAACTCTTCTAAGTCCTGCTCATCCTCTGGTACTACGTTAATAGTATACTGAGGTTGAAATTTAGTATTGGGTGTTTTAATAGCTGCCCAATAAGCTATACCATATAGTAACATATGTTTGGATATCTCCATAGTTGTTTTAATTTTTATTAGTACGAAGATCTTTCGTCATTCGTGTTTCACATCATGACATGTTTGGCAGGGAATGTCAAGCCCTATTTTTATTTTAATAAAGTTATACTTATTACTCCTTGGTAGTTATAACATGTAGTAACTTTATACCTCTTCAAAATGAGTAATATCCCTAGACACCCAAGCACCAAGACGTTCTTGTTTAATTCTAAGTTCTACAGCTTGTAGTTCTCCATCCATCTGACGTAGTTTAATAAAGTTCTCTAAAAACTCTACTCGATTACGGTGAGCATATACTTTACGCTGAAGCTTTTTCAATCCTCTTTGTCCTGCTCTAGCTGACTCACGATATGTATTAATAATAACTGTATTGAGGTTCATTACGCTTTCTCCTAATAAAATTAACTTACAATACGCCTGCTGGGGCAAGACTTTTAATACTCTAAGACTCCATAAGCTTTAGAATAATTTTACTACACTCAACAGCAATTTCTTGATGTTCAAGTTGAGTACCGTTACCTTCTCTAAGCTCTATATAGTGCAACCAAGATCTTAAAGAACCATTCATGTATAGTCTAGAACCTGTCATACCTTCAGGTAATAATGCTCTAGCTACCTCTTTAGCTATACCCTTTTCTAAAGCCTGAGTATAAGCTGAAAGACTTACATCTTTAACTTTCTTCTGTTGTTGTACCCACCACTCCATTAAGTCTTTATCATTACATTCAGTAGAGTTCTGCCTGTTCGAGCTGTCTTGCATTCTGGCAGGTCTCAGCGAGAATGTCAATCCCTCTTCGCTCGGGTCTGCGTAGCGTTGACTAAACTCTTGAAAAGAGAACGATCTATGCCTTAATATTTGCCTAGCTATATCACGAGTAGTCTCTATCTCAATACATATATTAACCATTTCAAATGGAGACCAGTGATTATTACGTTCTAAATAGTCTAGAAGTTTACCACTATTCATATTTTCGATTTGAGAACTAGGGTTACTTACTCTAGCTATATAGGCTACAAGTTCTAATAGATTTTTAGGTATACTATTATCTACTGGAATAGTATGAGAAATTAATTTAACTTTCATCCAATAAATCCTCAGTGTTTTCTTTACTAACTAATTTCAGTACATTATCTACTTTTATACTATCTTTTATTTTCGTTTTCTCTCTAAGTCTATCGAATATTATCTCCTTACGTTCTTTATACTCACTAACTAGTAAGTCATTATCATCTGCAAAGCTTTCATAGCAATCAGGACATAAATCAGTATTACCATCTTCAAACCAAGGTCGTGTTAATTCTCTCATGTTGTCTTCTGCTGGGCAGATTGAACATTTTATTATCATCATAAAGTTTTATCTTCTTTTTATTATTATTAAAACTAGGTAGGATTAATGAAACGCGGATTAGGCTCAGGAGTATCTGCATCAGAGTTTCTTGTAGTATATCGTTGTAAAGCTTCTGATAAATCTGATCCTGAACCCATAGATCTACCTACAGGGCTATTCTCTATATTATCTCTATTTCTATTTAGCTCTAAACCTAAAGGAACTACATACTCAATATAAGCCTCTAAGTAGTCAGCATATCTTCTTCTTTCTATAAAAGAATCTAGATATCTAAGTATTCTATTATTATTACTATTAATCAAATCTCTAGGTAGTTTATCATGTAATATTTCCACCTTACTTCTGTTAAGTAAGCATCTTCTACCTTGAAGAGCTATCCCTAATTCGTAGTCTGTATGAATATATAACTCCATAAAGTTATCTAAACGCTTAATATTTACATTCTCTCCATTAGCCTTTGTGAAGTTTATATCTATGCAGGATATAGAGGTATATACATGTGTACTAAAATCAAAACTACCCTCAGGTACAAATGTAGGTGAACTTTCAGGTATAGTATATGTGGGCAGAGTAGTATATGTGGGCAGAGTATCTTCACTAGCTTTAATATCTTCACTATAAGCCCTAAACTTACTTCCTTTTACTATATTTCTCGCCATAGTAAATAGAGGTACTTGGGCTTTTCTCATAGATATTCTACATTCATTAAGTAAATCTTTATCTTCAAAGTCTAAAAGTTCAGCAAGGCTAGGGGCATAATCTTTTACAAAGTCTACTATACCCATTTCAGATATACGTCTACATACTATATCTGAGTCCTTACTTTTACTTAACTCTAGTATATTATGCTTTATTTCACATAAAATGTCAACCCATTTATTTAAAAATTCTTCAGTTACAGGGAACTGAAGGTGTCTAAATTCTAAGGAGCCATAACTTGTTAAAGCTCCTAAATTAATACCTGCATATTTCATAGAATCACGGAGCATTGAGAAATTTATATTAGATATCTTTTCTAAGGTCTCAAATTGAGTATGAGATTCTAAAGCAGACAGGCAAAAATAATTACCCTTACGAGTAGGGGAACAAATAGATATTAACAAAGGCTCTAAAATAAAGTATACAGCAATGAGATTGACAAGTTCTCTTATAGTACACTGTGTCATATTAAGATGTACATGTACCCCACAGTTATCGCTGTCTGGATAGCGTCCTTTATTTAAAAACTCATAAGCCTGTTGGAGAGCTTTAGGTACTAAAGTATGGGGTATAGGTCTCTTTAAAACTAATTCATAATTAGGGCCTCTTAACGATCCATCTTGTTCTTTTCTCCAAAAAGATAGTTCTTTAGAGTCTGAAATATATTCTATTACCTCAGCTTCAATTTCTAGTCCTACATCACCTTCAGGACTAACTAGCCCTAACTCGTCTGTTAATTTTTTATCATATACACTAGTGTATAGGGACATCTAATTCTCCAAAATATTCTTTAAGATACATATGCTCATCATCTAAAATAACCATATCCTCTACTACTTTCCCTACTTTAGTAGTACCAAAATATACATTTATTACACCATTTACAGATACTAAAGCGCTCTCTCTATCGAAAGCATTAGACCTTATTCTCGACTTTAATGTACCTACTTTAACTATACACTGCTTAAAAGTAGGGTATTTATTATGTATAGTATTTTGTAGACCTTCAGAGAAGATTGTATTATGTTCTAAAAAACTAAACGTATCTCTACGTCTTCCGTCAGTAGGTGAAAAACTTACTAAATTACGGACATTAAGACCATGCCTATAAAATCTTACAGGTATTCTTGATACATATGTAGTATGATTACCATAATTTAAATAACCTAGTTTAGGGCTTTGTGTATTTATATCGTTATGTTTTGTAGATATCACAGAAGTATTTTCTTCATTTAAGTATCTACCTTCTAAGTTATGCTTATCTGAATCATAACAAATAAATAATCTACCGTTAACTAAAATTATAGCATTATTATATCTACTATTTATATCTTCATTAGCCATTTTATTAAATTGAAACAAGGCTACTTACCTCTTCTATCTGTTCTTTAGTTACACGGTCTAATTCTCTACCTGTATATATATCAGATAATAGTTTTTCACCTGTAAGCATCCTATTAAAAACTGTCTGAGCTATTTCAAACACTTTTTTCATAAGCTCTTCATCTTTAATCCAAAAATTAGATAAAGCCCTATACTCTACACCGTAAGATTTAGGTCTAAATGAACCCGCAGCACCATATAGCATTTTACGCTTCATTTCTAATTCTATATCAGAGTAGTGTAATGTTAAAACATTATAAAATACATCCAACTCTTTAACAAGAGCACAACAATCGAAGAAATGTTGAGCATTATTAGCTTCAGTATCGTCTGTCCATCCTAAATGTAGATGCCCTGCTGCCGTTCTAATATGAGATAGAGGACTTACTTTTTCTACGTCTTCGCTGTAAGCATTATAAGAAGGTTCACACCCTAACATCATAGCTTCATCTGGTTGTGACTTATAAAAGTCAGGAGTAATATCCACACAAGGGATTATATTAAACTCTAAGTTAGGAGGTATCATTTTTATTAATGATCTCATTACTGTACAGTTATTGTTTACAAAGTCTTCGACAGTCGTAGCAGGATCAATATTGTATTCTAAGGCTATACCATCGACCTGTACTGCTCCTTTATTAACAGGAAAGGGATGTACCTTAGTCCCCCTAATCATTGAAAATCCGGAAACAAGAATACCTGATCTATCTTTAATGAACAGCTCTGGATCTGCTCCTACTTTTAAAACCATAATTTATACTCCTCTTTTTGGGTCATAATACAGTTGTCTGAACATAGGAAACTACCATCAGGTTCCCAATAAAGCTCGTCAGCGTTTAGAGATAAGGGTTTATCACCACATTCTTTACAACCCTGAGATACTAGCCTATTCCAATCTTCTTCAGCAAGGTAGCTAGTCCCGATTTTAACGACTTCCCCTGTAGGTTTCTTTGCTGAAGATTTAAACTTTTTTTCTGGAAGTACCTTAGAAAGTATGTTTATACTTGAAGGGTCTAAAACAGGATCACCTGCTATACCTTGTACTGCTCCGAACCAGTTAACTACACCTCTTATTGTTACAGTATCTAGAGTTTTATCCTTAAACCCTTTGCATATCTCTAGTAAATCTTTCTGTCCATTAACATAGATTAATACTTTCTTTTGGGCTTGATGAGAATAACCTACTAATCTACCTCCTTTATCTTCATAAGAATCTAATATTGCGTATATTGTATCCCTAATCTTTAAAGGCCCTTTACTGTATATATTAACAGATTTACTTTGATTAGTAGGACTAGGTAATCTTTTAACATTAACATTTGTAATGTTACTATTATTAGGCTTATAATTACTATACCTTCCATAATATGTTGTGGTAGGGAAAGGGTCTATATAAGGTTCTAAAGGTCTAAGTTTAGGTTTCATCTCTTGTCCATGCTTTGTATTTTTAGGTATTACAAAGCTATGAAGAGTATCTTCTTTAAACATATAAACTTTATCATCTTTAAGATTACAATTTCTTGTGTTCTTAATAGCATATCTTAGCATATTAGGATCACTAGACCATACGAGAGTGTTGTAACGTTCTAAATAACCATAATGAAGAGGTCTCTCAGAATTCCGTAAAAAGTATAGTGTAGAATTACTTATATCATACCATACTAAAGCCGCAGCACCATCTAACTTTTCATAGGTAGCTTTAATACCATCGGTAGCAATACTATATATTAAGTTATCACTATCTACGTCAAAATCTTTATGCTTAGGAAGTAAACTTACATCAGATAACGTCCCATTATGTACCCCTACTATATTACTATGCATAAAAGGATGGGCATTCTCATGAGTAACTTTACCAAAGGTTGCTGCTCTATTATGTCCTACTAATACTGAATGAAAAGTATTCATAAAGCTTTGATATTCCTTAGTATCTATAAAATAAGGAGAAGGTTCTGCCATTTTAAGATAAGTAGTAGCTTGGCTATCATTATTTACTTTAATAACCCCGGTACTGTCCTTTCCTCGGAGTACATCAATAAGTAATAAAGAAGTAAAAAGTCTTTCAATATCAGAGGATATATATCCTGCTACTCCTACTATACCGCACATTTAGGTTTACCTCTTAAGGTCTCATATACTTTATCATTCAAATTAGTCATAACTCTTTCTGCCTCCTCATTAAGATGATTAAATTGTAACTCTGGATCTACTCCAGCTTCGCTCATAAAATGTGTATTATTAAAGGAAGAGGTCTTTATAATTTTATATTTATCCCTAAAACCTAAAGTATTCAAATGATAAGAAGGCGCTGACACTCTAGCTTTAAAAGCACTGAATACACCCTCTTTGCTCTTTTGATTAAAACTTTTAAGGTTTTTTATATGAGGTTTTCCTGTTACAATAAACTTATAAAGTCTATTTAAATCTATATAGTTATTAAATACATCATGATCGCTACTTAAATCACCTCTCATTATAGGATGGTACTTGGTATACTGACCCAAATAGACCGCCATAAGAGGATTATAGCCTTCTTTACGAGCTTTTATATATACTGATAAGAAATTTAGACATTCCCAAGGCTGCCTAGATATAATAAGAGCCATCATAGCCATATTACCAGCACAATTAGGATTAACCGCTATAACTTTATCACCTAATTCAAAATCCTTAAGCAAATAAGCATTAAAATATGGCATAACCTCTGAATAATACTGATCTAAATCTTCAGTAGTTAATTTAGGCTGATTATAAGAGTTATAAAGACTAGATATTACAGCATCTTTGTCTTCAATACCCTCACCAATAACGAAACCATGACATCCTGTATAGTATATTTGATTATAACAATCACTACCATAATCATTAAATGGTAAACCAAATCTCGCAGCTATCCAGATACAATTAGAATCCTTTCTAGTTTTATGTCTAAAGTTATTATTACCTATTTCTAAATAGTAATTAAGGTTATATAATTTATTATTTATCAAACCAATCTCCTGAAATAATACGAGGATAAGACTCACAATCATCTAAAAAATATACAAGACAATCACCATAACCATCAATATCTACTAAACGTCTTTCATAAAAATTAGGGTGGCCTTCTATTTGATCGCATCGAGCAAGAGCTACATCATCTATTTCATAGACTTCGCAGATTGTAGGCTTATCTACTACTCCTTTAATAATACGTACAGCAGGATAACCTCCTAAATCATGAATAGCTATATTGTTAGGGAGAAGTCCTTTTCCTAAATATATTTGAGTACTTAAAACGCCCGACCAAGAATCTTTAGACCTTAATGTACCATACACTGCTAATTTATGCATGTTTTAGTCCTATTAGTTTGTTTACTTGATTACTAAAAATCTCTAAAGCACTTATAATATTAAAACATTCCAACGTTGATTGTACTATTCCTTCTTCTTGTCCTATAATTATATTATAAACATTTCTACTATTATACAAAGTAATATGATCTCCTGTTATAAAGTTTTGATAGCGAGCTATAGGTTTATTGGGTTCCTTTATAATTTTCATACTCTAGCCCTCTCATTAATACAAGGGTGAATAAACTTAAGATATCCTCCCCTTTCTTCTATTAAAGGTATCCTTTCTTTACCATTAGTAATCATATAGTCTAAAGCTTTAGTCATGCACTCCTGTCTATATGGGGATGTTAGACTAGGGGCGCTGTTAATTTCGAGTACATAACAATTCCCATTACTACCCACCATAATATCGACTCCACCAAAGTCCAATGAGGAAAGGTTAAATGCTTCAATAGAGACCTTGACGGCTTTAAGGGGCCATGCGTCCCATCTGACATTTTCAAAATCTCCTCCTTGTGCTACGTTCCAAGCGATTGCTTCAGAGTTCTCTGGATTCTTTTTAGCTACTGCAATGCATCGACCTTGAGATACAAAGACTCTATACTCTGCGACTTTAGGGATATACTCGGAAGCATACCAACCTTCACCGCAACGCTCAATAGCTGTTTGTAGTTGTACTTGGTTCATACAATAATATAACCTAAGTCCTCTACTATGGTGCTGAGGTCTTACAATACAAGGTAATACGATACCATGTCTATTAGAAGCGTTCCAAGTCTCAGGACATAATTCAGCTTCATTTAGTTTAACTCTAAATAAGCTTTTATCATTAACTTCATGAATAGCATGAGCAGTATTAATTACATTCTGTTGTCTAATGTTAGCTGTACAGCCCCATCGAATAACAAGATCACATTCAGGGGGTATCTGATGACTATATCTACGACTTATAATACCTGTAGTAGATAAGGCCGCTATAGCTGGTGTACTAGTTCTTCCTAGTTTTAAACGTCTTAGGATATAAGGATTTAAGTAGGTCATTATTACTCCTCACGACTATCTAGCTCCGAAACAAAGAATGAAATATTAGCCTTATGAGTCTCTATCATACGAGTAACAGCTACGCAAGTAACTGTAATTAGTACGTCCTGTAATTGAACTATACTATTCTGCTCCTTTTTAATACAATTAAGGACACCTTTTACATCTAAGAGCTTAATGTCCGTACCGTCAACAGTAACAACTGTTTTAATATCTAGAGCTGATCCTAAACTACAAGAATTACTTTTCATTTCATCTTCTCCATCTTCAATTATTAATGTCCATAAAGGGTTTAAATATTTACCATAAATATTAACTTTAAACTCTATTGAATAATTACATCCTAATGGTAAGAGTACTAGGGACTTATTTGAAATAGTTTTTACTTCAGCTTCATAAGTTTCACCTCTTTTGTGTAAACTAGTACTCTCACCATCTCTTATCACTAAGTATTTTTTCATACAAGCCTCTACATTTTTAATTTATAACTAAAACCACAGTAAGTATAGCTACCCATATTATAAAGTATAAGTAAAAGAGGTAACATAACAAAGCTAAATAAACTTGTACACCACACTACAGGCTCGTTATAAACATTATGTATATTTATCCAGTAAGCGTTAGAAAGTCCAAATACAATTACACACCCTATAAAATACAATAAAAACCATTCCATATAAATATCTCCTTAAGACTTAGCGCTAGTTTTAAAGTGTAAAAACATACAGGTAACTTGAGTAATAACTAAACCTACATTAACTAATAAACCCAAACCAGCAAAAAGAACAATAAACATTAAAACCAAATTTATACCTAAATAATATATACTAGGTATAGTGTATAAAACATTTCTAAAATCTTTTAAAATTTCCATATAGGTACCTTTTAATCTAAAAAGCCTCCAAAGGCTCTATTAGAACCTTCAGAGGAAAGTATTACTTAGGGGTTAAAGTTACCTTCTTCACTTTCAATCTCTGAATTACTAGGGCCTTTATCCCCATCGTCTTCAGTGTCTTCATATACTTTACTATCAATATGTAAAGCCTTTCTAAGTTTCTCTACAGCTTCAGGATCATTTAGATCTAAAACCAATAGATTCTCATTAGAAGAGGGCTTTTTAGTACTAACTGGCTCACTAGTTTCTTTAGAACTTACTCTGTCTACTGTATTCATCCCTACTTTATCTTTATCGTAAAGGTCTTTATAGACTTTAGGAAGACTCTTTAGTGCTCTAATCTCTTGGACTCTACCATGAGTTAAAGTATCTTTAGATATATTAGCATGATAATCAGTTATCATTGCCGCAATACGTCTTCCTTGTGCCCAGTCAGGCTTCTCGCCTTCTTGAAGACATTTAAAGCCTTTACCACTAAATAGATTACCTATACCTAACTTCTGCCTATAGGTGGCTTCTCGATCCGCTTCTAAACTACTATAATCAAAATTTGCTTTATTCATTGTGTATACCTTTTAAGGTTATGTTGATAAATAAGTAATATAAAAATATAATCCTACTAGTTTAAGGCATATCAGTTTCTCCTTATAAACGTGTGAGTGTATTTCTTTTCAGGTGATGCACTGCTGCCCTGACTTCCCACAGAACACCACAGTTGGCTGAGAATGTCCAGCCCTATTCGTGTGATATTCAATACAGGTATGTGCGTTATTCTATAGATTGCCAGTCAGCTTTTTAAAGGTTTTAATATAGAAGTCTACTAAATCGTTACTATACCACCCTATAAAAAATACTAATACAAGTATAAAATATTCAGGAAGACTTAAGTAAACCGATATAAGTGCTAGAGGTACTACATGTAATATGATACCTATAATATATTTAAATTTAAAGTAACTTTCCATTAATAAACTCCTGTTGTATTATTTAACATTATACGTAGAGTATTCCTAGTAATACAGGACTTTATACCCCAACTATCTACAATTTCTACTTCACATTTAGTAGGTATTTTATAAGGTTTCCTATAACTTATACAGGAAGATATAGGTACTGTAAGGTCTTTAGAACATTCAATCTTTTTAGGTCTATCTGAATTAAAGGATTGACAACCTGATAGTACTACTACTAATAGTAACATTAAACTTAAAGTTTTCATAACTCTATTACCTCTATAGAAGCCATCATAACATCTTCTTTTCTAATTACTTTAATCATATTAACCTCATTATAAAGTCTGTAATTTCCTTATTAAACCAACCTACTAAAAAGCATACAATATAACAAATAAAAAGACGAGTAAAACTTATTAAGTAATACTTAGATAAGTAATAAGTCATAAATCCTATACATATTAATAATATTATAAATCCTATAGTATATACGTCCATTCTATCTCCTCACTTCATATAATGGAGCGCCTTCAAAGGCTACAGCGCCTCCTACAGTAACACTCGCTAAGTTCATTGATGTTTTAGCCAACTCTACTAGGTCATTATTATCATTAACCATTTCAGCAGCTAATTGCCTTCTATCAGGGACTAAATAGGCTTCGTCTAGTCTTCCTACTGCTTTAAAGTTAACAGTCTCTATTTTAGCGTTTTCCATAGGGGCACAATAGGTCAACATACTCTTTACTAAAGGCATAGGCCCCATAAACTTATTACATATGGGTCTACAGGATGCTAAAGATCTTAAAATACTATTAGGACTTTTAACCATAATACATCTAGTATGGTCAGCACTTTTATTAAAGTTTAAAAGCCCTTCAATCATAGAATCAAAAGAAGAATCCTCTAGTTCTATATGCCTTACAGTATAGCGACCTTTGGATAAAAAGATTGCATTATGTTTATCAGGATTTACTCTGATATGCGACATTAAATGAGCTGTAAATTCTAAATAACTTGATGGCATGGTTTAGTCTCCATTTATTTTAATTGCTTTATCTAATAACTCTAGTACTTGTTTATGTGTATGGCTGTCGTTGAAAGAAGATATATTAAGATAACCTGTTGCTTTATATAAAATACGGGAAACATAATCAAGGTCATCACAATTCACTCCCTGTATATTCATAATAGCCCCTAGAACACAAAATTTACAGGCTTCAGGGCTTTTAGGATTAACACTTACTCCATTAGCATCTCTAGCATATTTTTCTGTAGTCCAATTATCAGGATTACGTATTAGATTTTTAGCTTTTTCTAACATAACTTTAACTGCTAAGTCCATGTATTTCTCCTTAATTACTATAAAAGTAGTGGTGTAAAGACTCTTTAGCTTTCCTTCTTAATATAGGAGTGACCTCTTCATAAGGTAAACCAAACTTTCTACTAGCGTAAAGCTTGTAAAAGTCTAAATTTTCCTTTTTAGCCTCTTTAAGTAAAATCTCTATATACATATAATTCTCTTTCTCGTTCTGTGTCCTATTCCTGCATAGTATTTAAGCATTTTTAATCGCCGTATCAAATAAAGCCATTACTTCTTGATGTGTATGGGTATCGTTAAACATATCTAAAGAAAGACCTCCGGTATTTTTCTCTAAAGCAATACGTGCTAACTCTGTAACACTATTCATCGAGCCATTTACCTTATAGATTGCTCCTACACTACAGAACTTACAGGCTTGAGGATCTGAAACACTAGTCTGCCACCCATCTATACCCTGAGCCATAGAGTTCTGAATCCAATTATCCGGGTTAGCTATAACCGCTTTAGCTTTAATCAATATATTTTTAATTACTAACTTTTTAAAGGGATTCATATCATTTAACCTCTGTAAACTCTTGAACGAAGGCTACTATATTACCTCCAAAGGATGTACCGCCATTGTAGTCGAACACATTGGCTTTAATGCCTTGAATACTCATTACAGCTTTTTCACAGGCTTTAAGGGGATTTTTACACTCCTTAGTCTGTATAACTTGTAGCTTAAGAAGTCCATCTTGGTAGTAAAAGGATTCATATTTACCTTTAGTCTCGGAAAGTACTTTACCTTGAAACTGAATCATATGCGTTAGCCTTTATATAAATATAGATTGTGGTGAAGAGGAGACCACAGAACATCACAGTTGGTCTCTCGTGTCAACCCCTATAATCGCAGGGGTAATTATTCAGGCGTTAGTTTTATTGCTCTATCAAATAAAGCCATAACCTCATTATGGGTAGCATTATCATTAAAAATATTTAACTTTAAATTCCTTCTATTAGTTTGTTTATTAGGTATAAACTTTCTAAGCTCTCTTAAGACGTCAAGCTGCTCTTCAATTCTTACTCTACGTACAGCCCCTAAGATACAGAAACTACAAGCTCTAGGAGATTTATAACTTACAGGTATCCCACTGCTATCCCTAGCATATTTATATTTACACCACTTTTCAGGGGTATCTATTAAACTTTTAACTTCTATTAAACTCTTTTTAAGACTCATAATGGTTAATCTCCGTATTAAATATTACTGAAGGGCTATTAAGAACTTCATTGGCTACTAAGTCTGTAGTATCCGAAGCCTTATTAGACTTAAGATAATGAAGTACAGACATATAAAACTCTGCTATCGCACTTTTCATAACGGTAAACCACCTCCGAAGGCAAAATGATGTAAAATAGATACAACACATATCATACCCCAAAAAATTAAGCCTAATAATAAAAAACTTGCTATATTTTTCATTTCCAATCTCCTGTATAAAGACAAAAGAATATTAAACCTTTAAACTTATAAGCAAACTGAGCACTTAATAACCCAGATACTCTAGCTTTTCTAGGTTCATGCATTGAAGAGTTAATAACAACCCACTGGCCTTTCTTAGGTCTATTTCGCGACATATTAAAGCTCCTTAATGGTTTTATGTTTAACTTTACGAGTGTACTTAATAGCAACTCTATGTTTACCGCCTTTAAAGTTCTCTGGCGGCTTTTTACGTACTTTTATAGCTTTTAATGTAAACTTTAGCATAACTTTTAAGACCTTTAAAGTCTATTTAGTGTACAATATGATTTTCTCTTGACATTTTACGTAAAGAGGCCATTAATTGAAGTATACAATGCATCGAGAAAGTATCTAAAGATTCTAAATACGTTGAAAAGGCTTCAGGATTACCTTTAATCTCCTCTAACTTCTTAAAAGTAACCTTAGCTTTATCTAAAGCCTCTAAACTACACTTTATACTACATATAGGGCTAGTTATAATAAGCCCTGTTTCTCCGTCTTTAGGCTCAAAGTTATTATTACAATTAGCACATTTTAACTGTTTAAGTTCCATAGTAAATTCCTTTAATTAATTTAGGATTTAAACTTTCATCACATCTTTTAAGACCTTTAAAGTCTATTTAGTGTATAGTAGGGCCTTCATCAGCAATACAATCATTTATAATTGATATGTATTGAGTAATACAATCTATAGCGTAATCATTTAAAGACCTTAAGTACTCTTCAGTCTCTTTTGGATTATATATTAACATACGTAATTGCTCATATATATCTGTAGCCATTTCTAGCCCTTCTTGGCTACAAGCATCACTACATAGAGTACTGTTAATAATAACACAAGGTATAATACCCTCTTTAGGTAGGAATTCTTTACCACAATTAGCACATTTTAACTGTTTAAGTTCCATAGTAAATTCCTTTTAGCTTTACAATTTATGTATGGGTTAAGTTTTAAACACTTTCTATCTTCATAACGTCTGTACCAAGCCATAAAATACCTTCTGAACTGCTAAATACCCCTTTAACTATACCCCAATTATGCATTACAGTGTAAATACCTTCTAAGCATACAAAGGTATCGCCTACTTCTAAATCGTATAGTGTTAGCATATTAAACTCTCTAGTTATTTAAGATATAACGAATGTAAGGTTAAATGGGGTTACACTAGAGCTAGTATGTATACTACATACTTCTAGATCACCTTGCAGATCTAAATCCTCAGGTAACTTTAAACAGTTATAATATTTAGACTGATTATGATTTATTTTAATGTAATTACTACCATTAAAAGTGAACCCATGTCCTCTACTTATTTCATCTATAACAGTTGCTTCAGATACTCTTAAGTCCATAGTATTAACTTTCATACTAAATCTCCTAATATAACCACATCGTCTTTCTTAAATTTAAGCTTACTTTCATCATTAAAAGTAATACCATCTAAATAACCACCTGTATGGAGCTTATAAGTGCCGTTTACAGCTTTAGTAAGTACATCGAAAGTATAAAAAAGGAGTGTACCCTGCTTATAGTTACCTTCAATGACTTCCTTAGGCTTATAATAGCCCCCTTTAATAGTAATATATTTACTAGGTTTCATATTAAATCCCTATTATTTAAGTTTTAAAATTTTCATACTCTTCTTCTGTGCTGTAGTCTCTTAAAAGACGCATAGGTGTATCTGAATCAAGCGGTTTGAGCATAGCTCTCAACACCTTATTACAATGCGACTCATCCTCGACATCTAAGATAACAGTTATCGTAACTTTTCTATACATTTAAATCCCCTTAATCTCATTTAATGTCTAAAGTTTACGGACTCAACTCTGGCCAGCCCAATCAATCTACAGCGTGAGCCAACCAATGTCAACCTCTTTTGGCGCGCAGTTCTGCACATGTAAAAGTCCTGTGCATATACATGTTATTATAGTCTTGACTTGTCCCTAAGCATTAATACCAGTAAGGCTATTGAACATACACCTACTAATGTAAAGGAGAATGCAGGGTTTAGCCCTTCTAGTCCTAAAGTATTTAACCATAAATGCCCTTCTTGTACTAAGTAGATTATTGTTGCTGTTAACAGTACAGCTAAAGATGTTTTCATTTAAATCTCCTTAATTTCTAAATCAAAATATGTTATTTAGTAATAGTACCTTCCCACCATTCTTCCATACTAAAGGTAAGACTTTTAGCATAAACATCTAGTGTATCGTGGTCGACTGTTTTAACACGTATATTTATCATGTGTTACTCCTATTAATTAAGCCTGTCATCATCAGATAAGGCGGCTAGTCACCTTACGAAGCCCTATTAAGGGCTTTTCGACTCTTAATGCCTAAACAGGTCTCGGTAGAATATGACACCTAAATAGGCTATACTTAGCCCTACTATCGTAAAGGCAATAGAAGGGTTTAAACCATGACCTTCGGTTATCCACCTATGGCCTAAATACATAAGTATAACTATTAACAATGTTAATAACGACGCTATGACTGATTTCATCTTGCATGTGCTCCTTAAGGAGTGTGTGAGTGTGTGAGTATATAAAGGGGCCGAAGCCCCTAAAGGGTTATTTAGCTGTAACAGCTAAGAGGATTGCAGCGAGCGCTTCGCTTTGAGTCTTAAGACTCGCTTGTATCTGAGACTGCCCAGACTCTAAAGAGGCGACTCGTGCCTCAAGGACTTTAAAGTCCGATACATGTGTTGTGCCCTTAATGGACGCTTCACGCTGCTTAGCAGTGATCACCTTTTTAAACGCTGGTCGAGCTTGCTTCGCAGATAATTTACCCTTTTTGCTCACTTTACGAAAGGCTACGCCTTCTTTCAAGGCCACTACGTCATGGCTTGCTGGGCAAGTGTAAACACTATCAGGCTTATCAGGGTTAGCATAGCTAACAGTGTCACCATCAAGGGCAAGTATCATGTACTCCTTATTCCCTTTAGGGAATCTGAAGTTAACTGAATCAGGAAGGTCGGCTAAGGCAACTACGTTTACGTTTGTCATGTCATATGTACTCATAAGTGGTAAAAGCCGGAATTGGCTGGTCGAAATTTGTGGTGCCGATGTAGATTGCCATGCTTCTGGAATTTGTCAAGCCTTTTCTGGTGGGTGATTCTTCACGCGGTATCTTCGATACTCCTGCGAGAACACATGAAGAAAGGAGAAAGGGGAAAGTTAGGGGCTGAAAAGTCTCTAAAGACCTTCGGTCTATCGTGCGCTATAGAGCCCTAAAGGGCTATTACGCGCTATAGAGCCCTTAAGGGCTTCAAAGCCTTATTGAGCCCTAAAGGGCTATTACGCGCTATAGAGCCCTTAAAGGGCTTAATAGTCTATGTATTCCTGTAAGGAATAGCTAGGATTGCTACGATTTAGCCTAAAGGCTATAAGCTATTGAGATCCTTAGGGATCTTAGGGAGGCTAAATATACCCTAAGCCCTTTAGGGCTTCGTAGTCTAAAAAGTCAAGTCTACTTTACATTTAGCCCTAAAAGGGCTCTATAGTCTACGTAGCGCATGTAGCACATGTAGCCCTTAAGGGCTCTATAGCTCTGGATGGTGGGATTTAAAGGATTGAGGAGTGCTCTGAAGCCCTTAGGGGCTTAGGGGGCGGGCAGGTGCACATGGGCACATACACGTATATATACTAGTGGTCGTGTAAGATTAGAATAATTAGAAGTGTCAAGTTGTGGGCTTAAAGGTAGTAGAGTATCTGAGGGGCTTTATAGTCCCTAAGGGGCTTAAAGGTAGTAGAGTAGCTGTAGAGTATCTGAGGGGCTTAAAGGTAGTAGAGTATCTAGATTAGATAATAATAACGAATAAGGCCCTATAGGACTGAGGGAGTCTTATAGGGCCTTAGTAGGATTTATAGAACTATATAGGGCTATATAGTTACTCTATAATTAGATTCAAGCTTGGTAGGCATGATTACCATAGTATACAGGTAGATTTAGGATTTGTCAAGGTATTTCTTATTTATTTGCAATTAAGACTTGACAGTTCCGTAACTTAGAGGTATAATAGCTATATGGACTATTTACCAACTAATGCTTATACTGAAAGACGATTAACCCAGAAACAAGTAGATCTATTAGATAATCTACCTTCATGTAACTTTGATCCTATTAAAGCCGCTATAGCTGCTGGCTATACAGAACCCTATGTAGCCTCTAGAGCCTTAAGAAAGGAGATAACTGCTTTAGCAGAAGAGACTATATCTAATACAAGTCTTAAAGCTTTAAAGACCTTAATAGATGTCCTAGACAATGATGCTCCTACTATGAACCTAAAGGAGAAGATAGCAGTAGCTCAGGATTTACTTGATAGAGCAGGGCATGCTAAGAAGCAAATAATGGAAGTTAATCATGAGATTAAAGGAGGAGTCTTTATTCTTCCTGATAAGAAGCCTGTTAACTTTATTGAAGGAGACTATGAGGATGTCTAAAAGTACTAAATATGCATCTAGTACATTCTCTAAGCTGCCTAAGCTTCACGCTAGGATACCCTTTGGTTATACTATAGACCCTGATGACCCTTCCTATATACTCCCCGTATACGACACCCTAGAGGCCTTAGAGACTGCTTTAGAGTATTTAGCATTTAAAAGCGTATCGTATAGAGAAGCTGCTAGATTTATAAAGGAATTTAGTGGTGAAGTTATAACCTATGAAGGCTTGAGGTTAATGATTAAAACTATGAAGCATCCTATCTTTCATAATGGAGAGTATCCAGATTAAACCTACAGTAGAGGAAATACTCCTTAAAGACCTTAAAGACATAAAGACCTCTGAGTTTAGAATCCTAGAGGCTGACCCTTCTATTACTCTATGGGAGCTATTCCCTGAACTATATATTACTGATATAGAGGGTAAATTTAAATTAAAGAAAAATGGAGAACCTCAAAGACGCCCCGGTAAGAAGTATGGTAGTAGAGGTAATATACTTCATAGTTCTGATCAGGCTAAGAAAGATGCTAAGGCTCAACTAAGACAACAAAAGAAAGTAAAGGCAGCTTTACAGGTTAAAGTAAAATTAGCAGCTAGTAAGATAAAGACTAAAGAGAATGCTTTAGCTCGTCTAGATGGTAATGCTAAAGATAGTATAGTATCTCATGAAGAGCTTGATAGACTTCCTCAGAGTGTAAGAGATCAACTAGCTCAGAACCAATCTGAGATTGTCTTTAAAGCTAATAAAGGGCCTCAAGAGGACTTCTTATCAGCAGGAGAACTTCAAGTCTTATTTGGAGGAGCAGCAGGAGGAGGTAAAAGTTATGGTATGCTAGTAGACCCTCTTAGACAAATGAGCTTCAAACATGCTAAAGCCCTCCTTATTAGACGTACTATGCCTGAGCTGAGGGAATTAATTGATAAATCCCATGAGTTATATCGTAAAGCTTTTCCGGGTTCTGTTTTTAAAATAATGACGAACACATGGACATTCCCTTCAGGGGCTAAATTAGAGTTTGGTTTCTGTGAAAAGGATAGTGATGTCTATAGGTATCAAGGGCAAGCATATACTTGGATAGGCTTTGATGAATTAACTCAGTGGCCTACTGCATTCTGCTGGAATTATCTATTCAGTCGTTTACGTGACGCTTCGGGTACAGGTATAGAAGTGGCTATGAGAGCTACAGCTAACCCCGGAGGAGCAGGAGGGCATTGGGTTAAGAAGATGTTCATTGACCCTGCACCAGCTAATGAGACCTTTGGTAGTCCTGTTAAGATGCTAGATGGTAGTATCATGTATGTAACTAGGCGCTTTATCCCTTCAAAGCTAAAGGATAACCCCTACTTAGACTCAGGGCAGTATGAGATGACATTAGCATCTTTGCCTCCTGTATTAAGACAACAGTTACTAGAAGGTAACTGGGACGTTACTGAAGGAGCAGCTTTTCCTGAGTTTGACCCTACATCTCATGTAATACCTCCATTTGAACTACCTGCTCATTGGGAAAGGTATAAAGGAGTAGACTATGGCTATGCCGCTGAGAGCGCCTGTATATGGGCAGCAGTAGATCCAGAAGACGGCACCCTGATTATATATAGAGAATTATACAAAAAAGGCTTGACAGGTTCTCAATTAGGTGCTATAATGAGAGAGATGGAACTTCCTGACATAAGGAGTGTCCAAGGAGTCCTAGACGGTGCAGCATGGAATCAATCTGGAGGAGGCTTTAAAGGCCCTACAGTTGGTGAAGTACTAGTATCTATGGGACATAAGCTAAGAAGAGCTGATAAAAACAGAAAGGCTGGTAAGATACAATTCCATGAGAGGTTAGCAATAGCCACTACTGGAAGACCTAAGATGCAAATATTCTCATCTTGCCCAAACCTTATAAAAGAATTACAAGCTCTACCCTCTGCTAAGAACGATCCAGAGGATGTAGATACTAATGCGCCAGATCATGCCTATGATGCCTTAAGGTATCTTATAATGAGCCGACCTAGAATGGAAGGACATATGCAAAGGATGGCACGATTCAAATCAGAATACCAAGAGCCCGCTGATAGCGTGTTCGGATATTAAATTAAACTTGCAAGGTTAATTAAATGGAATATAACGAAATTAAGTCTCCCGGCGGTAACGGAGTATCAATGGACACCGCAAAAACTATGCGAGGCGGAACCAATACTCCCGTTGCCCAAGGAGACCCTAAATATAAAAGCATGAATGGTGATGGTGTTACTAAAGGCCCTCAAGGTAATTCCCTAGAGTCTAATGTATCCCGAATGGACGCAATGGACAAAAGCGGATTTCGCTCTACTTCTAAGCCCCTTTAAAGGTAAAGATTAGTATAAATGTCTAATTTAGTAGATTCCAGTTTTATATTCCAACCAGAAGATGATCAAGAATCTCATCAATTAAAGTTAGATGAGCAGGTTGAGAGGACTCTAATAGGCGAGATAAAGTCTAGGTTCGAAGAAGCAGCGCGAGGCCGAGAGGTCAAAGAGCGTCATATGCTTAGTGCTTACCAGAATTACCGTGGTGAGTACGGAAAGAATGTAAAGTTTAGAGAACATGAAAAGTCTAGAGTATTCATTAAGGTTACTAAGACTAAAGTATTAGCTGCTTATGGTATGCTAATAGATGTTCTATTTGGTACTGGTCAGTTTCCTATAGGAATACAAGAGACAGAGGTTCCTGAAGGGGCTTCAGAGCGTGCTCATCTAAAGACTAATGGTGAGACTCAAGTAGAGTTACCAGAAGATACCCAAGAAGATATTGTAGAGAATCCTTTCGATGTAGGCTACAATGGAGATGGTAAAACATTAGCTCCCGGTGCTACGTTTAGAAGTGCTACTAAGTTCCTTAAAGACTCTGAAGAGAAATACTCTAGTCCTGAAGGCCCTGTATTAAAAGAAGGTGCTTCACCCTCTCCTGATGTACCAGAAGTAAACCTAGCTAAGCAAGCAGCTAGACAGCTTCAAAAGCTTATTCACGATCAGATACAAGAATCTAATGGTGAGACAGAAATTAGAAGTACTATATTTGAAATGTGCCTATTAGGTACTGGCTGGATTAAAGGCCCTTTCAATTATAATAAAGTACTACATAACTGGGTAGAAGATGAAGAGGGGGTTAGAACCTATCAGCCAGTTAATGTACGAGTACCAAGAATAGAATTTGTTTCTTGTTGGGATATGTATCCAGATCCTCATTGTACTACTATTGAAGATTGTGATTATCTAATACAAAGAAGAAAGATGACTCGTTCAGAGGTAAGAGGACTAGTTCGTCTTCCTAATTTTGATAAAGAGGCTCTAAGGAAAGTATTACAAGACGGCCCTAACTACGAAGTACAGGACTTTGAGTATACTATACGAGCTGATGACTCCTCTGATACAACCTCTATAGGATCTAATCGCTTTGAAGTCTTAGAGTATTGGGGAACTATTGATGCTGATGCAGCTAGAGAGATGGGTATTAAGGTGCCTGACTCTGTAGATGATTTAGACGAAGTACAAGTAAACGTATGGATATGTGGCGATCAGATGTTAAGAGGTGTAGTCAACCCTTTCATCCCTGCAAGACTTCCTTATCATGCTTGCCCTTACGAAAGAAATCCTTATAGCATTTGGGGTATAGGAGTAGCTGAAAACATGTCAGACTCTCAAGCCTTAATGAACGGCCATATGCGTATGGCTATAGATAACCTAGCGCTTAGTGGTTCAATGATATTTGATATCGACGAGACAGCTTTAGTAGCAGGTCAATCTACTAAAATATATCCCGGCAAAGTATTCAGACGACAAGCAGGCTCAGATAAGCCAGCAGTAATGGGAATTAAGTTTCCTAATACATCAAATGAAAACCTAGCTATGTTTGATAAAGCACGACAACTAGCTGATGAACAGACAGGTATCCCTAGCTACTCTCATGGTGATACAGGCGTAGGATCTATGACTAGAACAGCATCTGGCATGTCTATGCTAATGGGAGCTGCTTCATTAAACATAAAAACTATTGTTAAAAATACAGATGACTTCTTATTTAAACCTTTAGGCGTTGATCTCTTTAGATGGAATCAGCAGTTCTTTAGAGGTAAATTAGGAATTAAGCAGGATCTAGAAGTTAGAGCTTTAGGTACCTCTTCTCTTATGCAGAAAGAAGTAAGGTCTCAAAGACTCACTATGTTCATGCAGACAGCAGCTAACCCAGCAGTAGCTCCGTATGTAAGGATGTCTACTCTAATTAAAGAGTTTGCTCATAGTATAGATTTAGACCCTAGAGAATTATTAAATACGCCTGAGGAGATAGCAATAGCTCAAGCAGTTTTAGGAGCACAGAATGGAACTCAAGGAGGCGCAGGGGCTGGCCCCGCTGGTCAACAACCCGGCATGGGACAACCTAATGGAATGGGCACAGAAGCTCAAGCATCTGGAGCATCAGAAGCTGGTGACGGCAACATCTCACCAAGAGTTCCTGTCGATCCAAGCAGCCCTAGTTTTTCTGGGTAAGTTAGAGGATATAGAAGTTAATGTCAGAAATGCAATCAAACCCCCAGACGAAGATGGCTATTGAGCCTGATAGTACGATTGAAGACCAAGCTATTGATTACTTCCTTGATGAGAATTTAGATCAAGACTCCCAGATGTACTTGATGAACATTATATCTAATGATCCTAAATTAGAACAGATATTTGAAACCGTTGTTATGAGAGCTATAGAGGTCTCTAAGGACGGTGCAATAGAAGGCCCAGGAGACGGAACAAGTGATTCTATACCTGCTAGGCTTTCTGATGGAGAATTCGTTTTTAGCGCTGAAGCCGTACAGGTGATAGGCGTTGAGAACTTAGAACGGATGCATAATGAAGCGAAAGCTTCTGGGACATCTATGGCTTAGGACGGCACATCCTAAGAAATTTTAAACTCTGAGGCCAACTTAAGACTAAAGTCCCTCTATTCCGCTTGTGCAAGTGTGATAGAGCCAAACTTTAGAATAAGCCCCACTAGGAGATAGTATGAACGACGAAGTAGCTAACCCTTATAATAGAAGTAAGGAATGGCAGAACGTAGATGAAGAAGAGTTTGTAAGCTCTGATTCGCTTTTTAACCCTACGAGCCCTAAGCAAGTAGACCCCGATAACTCGGCCAATCTAAATGCTAAGGACGACCCTTACAAAGTACGGTATGATGAACTGAAGAAGCATCACGACAACAAACTACGTGATCTTCAACAGGAACTCAAGCAGGTGAAAGCAGAAGCTCAAGCCCAAGTACCAGTATACCAACCGCCTAAGACGGCTGAAGAGATTGCAGAGTTCAAAGAAAAGAACCCTGAGATCTATGCAGTCTTAGAGACTGAGATCCATAACAGGACTTCAGATACTAATGATAAAGTCCAGCGACTCGACGAACGTGAGAGTAAAATCCTTGCTAGAGAAGCTCAAGCTGAGATCAGAAGTATCCATCCTGATTTTGATTCCATTAAGGTTGATCAGAATTTTCACGATTGGGCCAACGCTCAAGAAGAGTTTATTCAGGATTGGATTTATAAGAATCCGTATGATGGTAGTAAAGCCGCTAAAGCTATTAGCCTATACAAATCTGAGAAGGGTATCGTTACAGGAACCGTTCAAGACACTGGCCGTCCAAATCTAGATGAGGAAGCAGCAACCTTACTTCCTACTCGTAACTCAGGATCTGATACTAGACCTGAAAAGAAAGTTTGGAGAGAATCTGAAATCAATAAGTTAAGTCCTGCTCAATTCGAAAGATATGAAGAGGAGATTGACATAGCGATTGCAGAAGGCCTTTTTGTGAGAGGTTAATTTTAATAACTTAGGAAACTACAATGGCTCAATTTGAAGAAGCCAGTACCCCGAGTATTTCGAATTTTGACTCCGCAATCAGTGGTCAGACTAATACTTTCTTTCTACCTTCGGTTTATTCTAAAAAGGTTCAAAACTTTTTTCGAAAGGCTTCGGTAGTAGAAGGTATTACTAACACTGATTATTCGGGCGAAATCGCATCATTCGGTGATACTGTAAACATCATCAAAGAACCAACTATCACTACCTACGACTACACTCGTGGTGATGATACAACTCAAACACTTTTGTCAGACCAAGAGTTAACCCTCGTTGTTGACCAAGCACGCGCTTTTAAGTTCATCGTAGATGATATTGAAACACGTATGTCCCATGTTAACTTCAAGGAAGTTGCAGCCAGTGCCGCAGCTTACGCTCTTAAAGACCAGATGGACACTAACGTCCTATCGTACATTAGCACACAAGCAACTGCCGGTAATGGTAGTACTGTAATTGGTGCTGACGACGCTACTGCTGGTTCTCTTGCCACTATTGATGGAGGTGCGACTGAAGCTGTAAACATTGACACTACTGCTGCTGATTCAAGTGATCCTCTAGACGTAATTGCTAGAGCAGCTCGTGAACTAGACGACAACAACGTACCAGAGGAAGATCGCTGGTTTGTTGCTAAGCCTCAGTTCTATGAGATCTTGTCTCAAAGCGCTTCGAAGCTGATGAGTGTTGATTACAATGCTGGTCAAGGTTCTTTGCGTAATGGTCTAGTAACATCTGGTTTGCTTCGCGGCTTCAAGATGTACAAGTCCAACAACATTACTGCTGGTTCTAATGCAGACGTAGCCTTAGCAGGTCATATGTCCGCTGTATCAACAGCAGGTACGATCCTTAATGTCGAAACACTTCGGCACCAGAATTCTTTCGGTGATTTATGCCGAGGTCTTCATGTCTACGGACGTAAAGTACTTCGACACAATGCACTCGTTAAGATCTTTTGGACTATCACTACCGACGCCTAATAGCGTTTAAACAGGGCCTCTCTTCGGAGGGGCTTTTTTATATTTATAGGATCTAAATGGCGACTACATTCCTACAAGCAACTAATAAACTACTCAGAGAGTATAATGAAGTAGAACTAAGCGCAAGTAATTTCTCTAGTGCTGTAGGTATTCACGCTACTGTAAAGGACGCAGTGAATGAATCCTACTTAGATATAGTAAACGACGAAGAGCAGTGGCCTTTCCTTATAGAAGGAAACCCTGAAGAGCCCTTTAGAGGCTCATTATATGTTGAGAGCGTAATAGGTCAACAGTGGTACCTATTAAAGACAGGATCAGCAGATATACGAACAGATTTTAAGTCGGTGGATTGGGATACATTCCATCTTACCGACTATGGTGTAGCAGGGGCTAGTGCTCCTTATGAACATCAGAACCTAAATTATATGGATGAAGACAGATGGTCTTTATTCTTTAAAGAACAAGATATAGAGAGTATAACTTCAGGTAATAATGAATATAATTTACCTAGTAGAGTAATAAGAAGTGCTGACACAAGGTACTTTGGACTGTCTCCTATACCTGACGCAGTATATAGAATATACTTTAGTGCTTGGACAATACCTACTGCCTTAGTACTACACAGTGATCAGTTAGTTATACCTGATAGATGGGTTAATGTTCTCTACGCAGGCGCAAGAGTTCCTATGTGGGGATTTAAAGCAGATCCTATACAGGTCTCTATGGCTACTAAGAAGTATGAGAAGGCTTTAGGGAAGATGAGAACAAACCTAATCGACTCTACTCCTGATGATATACATGATGACAGGATCAAGTTTTAATGCCTGAAATGCAACCCTATACCGCAGTATCTTCAGGAGGCCTAGATTTAATCAGTAGTGCCTATGAATTACTACGTACTCCTAATGTAGCTACTAAGTTAGTTAACTTTGAAGTAGCTCTAAGTGGTGGGTATAGAAGAATAAATGGCTTTACATTATTTGGTGAGGGGTCGTCTACTAGACCTGAATCATCTAATAAAATATTAGGAATATATCCTTATGGATTAGGAGTCATAGTATGCGTAGATACAAGTGTTTACTACTCTGAAGACGGTATTACTTGGTTACAGGTTAATAAAGACACAACTAGTGGTGGTAAGACTTTAGCTCAGATGCCCGGTACAGCGGCTTTAGATAGACCAGTACAAGGAAGGGCCCAATTCATTATGATGACAGCCCCAGCAGGTAGGACATCGACTACTTATGGTAGTCTTAGTATAGCTACAGGCCCTAATAAGCTTGCTAGGTTTAGAATAGAAGGTACAGGAGGATCTAGGACTTATCACTATGAAGAGGTAAGTACCCCTGCCGCTGCTTTATATTTAGAAGAACATGAGAAGCATTTATGCTTAGTAGATACTACGAATGCTCCAAGTACATTATATTACAGCGCTAATAACGATGATGGTGATTTTTCAGGTACTGGATCTGGTAGTGTCGTAATCAATGATAAGATTGTAGGTATTAAGAGTTTCCGTACAGAGCTTATGATCTTTTGTGAAAATAGTATATATAAACTAGTGAATATAAATGACCCAACAAATATTAGAGTGGATCAGGTTACTAACAATATAGGCTGCGTTAGTGGTTATACAATTCAAGAAGTAGGAGGTGATCTTATCTTCCTTGCTAATGATGGTTTTAGGACTATAGCAGGGACAGCACGGATTGATGATACAGAGATAGGGACTTTAAGTAAAAAGATCCAGCCTTTAGTTCTTAGTATTATTAGAAACAGTGATTCATTTATATTTACTAGCTGTGTTATAAGGAATAAAAACCAATATAGATTATTCTATACTAATGAAAATAATGAATCAACTACACAAAAAGGAATTATAGGTACATTAAGATTAGACTCTCAGACAGGATCTTTAAACTATGAGTGGTCAGAGACTAAAGGTATTGAAGTATCATCTATAGCCTCATACTATGATAATTTAGGAATAGAGAAAACCTATCATGGAGACTTAGATGGCTATGTATACTCTCACGATGTAGGTGATACATTTAATAATGTTAATATTAGATATGCTTATAGTACTCCTGATATAGACTTCGGAGATGCTGGTATGCTAAAGACTCTTCATTATATGTTATTGTCTGTAAAGCCTGAAGGGGCTTCTGACATTAAGATGAGGGTTACTTATGATTTCTCTACACCTTTAAAGATTCAACCAGCTCTCCAAGATGTAGGTACTGTAGTTTACCCTAGCTACTATGGTACAGCAGTATATGGTACAGCGACCTATGGAGCATCAGTATCTCCTAATAAACGTATTAATTTAAGAGGCTCTGGAACCAGTGCTTCCTTTCAATTTTCAGGCGTAGATGCCTTAACACCTTTTACAATCACAGGGTTCTATGTAACCTTTATGCCTTCGGATAGGAGATAAGACCTTGGCAGGATTCACAAGACAATCGAGCTTTAGTGATGAGGATATCATTGAAGCTTCTGATCATAATAATGAGTATGATGCTTTAGCATCTTCATATAGTAATACTACTGGTCACTCTCATGATGGTACTGCTAATGAAGGGCCTGTAATAGGAGTAATAGGCGATGCAGGCGTAGCTACTCCTCTTAATAAAGTAGAGATAGATACAGGTAATAATAATGTAGGTTTCTGGGTAGATGTATCCAGTGTTTCTGTAGAGCAGTTTACTGTATCAGATGGCGTTATAGCTCCTGTAACTAATAACGATATTAATCTAGGTACAGCATCTTTAGGCTTTAAAGATTTGCACCTAAAAGGTAATGGACTTATAGCTGGTACTCTAGGAGTTACAGGAGTACTGACCGCAACGGCTTTCGTGGGCAACTTAACAGGCAACGCATCAGGTACAGCGGCTACCGTGACTGGCGCAGCTCAAACCGCGATAACCAGCTTAGGTACGCTAACAGCGCTCCAAGTCGATAACGTCAATGTCAACGGCAATACCATCACGGCCTCGACAGGCGCATTGAATTTAACCCCTGCCTCTGGTTCTGCAATTGTTCTGGACGGAACTATCAACGTAGACGCTGGCGTGGTTACTGGCGCCACCTCTATCACCTCTACGAGCCTTGTAGGCGCTCTCACGGGCGATGCTTCCGGCAGCGCAGCTACAGTCACAGGCGCGTCTCAATCGGCTATTACCACTCTATCTAACCTAGTCACAACAGGCGCTTTGAATTCAGGCTCGATTACCTCTGGATTCGGCGCTATTGATATAGGCACTAGCACCCTAGCCGCTGGCGCTACTGACATCACAGGAACACTTGATGTTAGTGGCGCAACAACCCTCACAGGCGGCGCGTACATCGGCGGAACGGCAGCGGCTAATCTGCTGGATGATTATGAGGCTGGAACTTTTAGCGGCGCTTTGTACGAAGGATCTAATTTCCTAACTACAGCGACAGGCTACTACGTCAAAACAGGTGACAGCGTGACCATCACGTGGAAATCAAATTTCACCGTAACCAATACCAACAACGGCTTGCTCTATCTACAAGGGATGCCATTCACCCCCCTTGTAGACTGCATTGGAAATGTTCAAGTAAGAATGCTTGGCACGGGTGCTACAGGATTATGTATTTTCGCGGCTGACGCCTCAACAACACTACAGTTTAGACAGTTGGACAATTTAGGGTATCAGGCAAACGTGTATCAGGACGACATTCTTGCAACAAATGGAGCGTCTAGCGATTACGTTTGGGTGACCGTTACTTATCTCACAGAATAAACAAACCATATGCCCACCGGACGGTAGGCACAGACAGGAGCAACACACAATGGCAGAACTTAAAAACATCGATGAGGCATACGCGGTCAGCGAGGATGGGCGCGTATGGAGTTACAAGACTAACAGGTGGTTAAAACCAGCCGTAACGGGAAGCGGATACCTGTCAGTAAGACTTCACAATAAAACACAATCGATTCACCGTTTGGTCGCATTAGCGTTTTGTAATAAGCACGAAAGCAAGGACTGTGTTAACCACATTAACGGTGACAAGTTAGACAATCGAGTGGCAAACCTTGAGTGGTGCAATCACTCTGAAAACCATAAGCACGCTTTCGCTACCGGACTTCGTAGTCCATCAGAAAAACAACGAGAGGTTGCTAGGCAACAAGGATTAAAAAGCAGGCACTTTTCGTTTGAAGAAGCGGAGAAGATGCGAGTTCTCTATCAAGATGGTATGACACAAACAGCTATTGCTAAAATGTATAACACGACATCTGCCACAATTAGCAATGTGGTTTTGAATAAAACATATAAGAAGGAGGCCGCGTAATGGCACTTGAAAAAGTAGTATCTGAAGACAAGATTGAGATTTGTGGTGAGTTTAAAAGCGTACAGATTAGAACCTGCACCAAGGTTCTCGAAGATGGCGCGGAGTTATCTTCTGGATACCATAGGCACGTTGTCACAGCAGGCGACGACTACAGCAATGAGTCAGCAGAGGTTCAGGTAATCTGCTCGGCTGTGCATACTGACGAAGTTGTCGCGGCTTATCAGGCTCATTTAGCAGCTCAGACTGAAAATGAAAGTTAGCTTCTGGCCCCTACCACTTAGCAAGAACGGCTTTGGTGGCTTCCCTAATCGCGCTGTAGTAAACAGCCGTATAAAATTCACCTTGGCAGAGAAAATACGCACAATCAACAATGAGATAATTCATGTTATACAGCAGATAGAATTCTCGGATACAGCTGAGTGGACTTGGAAAGGGTATTTTAAGTGGCTCTGGACGTACATAGGATTTCATTTGAAGTATGGTTATAAAGATAACCCAATGGAGATAGATTCATTAACGTGGGACGACCCTGAGATATTCAATGACAGGCCTTATGAATACTGGAGAAGACTCTAATGAGTGGTTCCGATAAACTCTCTAAATACTATTGGTATTAACCAAGGATAAACGTGACAGATAATTTTATGCGAGAGCAAATAAATAAACTACAAATAGAGCAGGTAGCCTTACGTTCAGATGTAGAGAGGGCTAGAGAATTAGCTGTAGAGAATAAAGCATCACTAAATGCCTTTCATGAACGTTTAGATATTTTGAATGAAAAAGTAGCTACTAAAGAAGATGTTATAGAAATTATAGAAAATGGTTTTAATAAGTACGCAGCTTCAGCTTTTAAAAAGGTTGTAATAGGTATCCTAACTATAGGAGGCACTTTAGGCCTTGCTTGGTTTAATAATCTATTTAGCATAGGGAAATAATATGCCTTGGATGAGTTTAATAAATGCCCTTATTAGTCCTTTAAAGACTTTTCAGGACAACAGAGCTAGAAAGAATGAACTAGTAGAGTTAAGACACCAAAAGACTATAGAGGGTGTACAGAAAGCAGAGGCTTCAGAGTTTCAAGCAGATATGGTAAGGACTGAAGGACTTAAAGGTACTTGGAAAGACGAGTATGTGCTTATACTTTTAAGCATTCCAGTGATAATGTGCTTTGTTCCGGGGTATGATGGGTATGTTTTAGCAGGATTCATAGCTCTCGATGCTACTCCTACTTGGTTCCAATATATGATTATATCTGTATTCTCAGTAAGTGCAGGAGTACCTTTAGCTAGTAAGACTGTAGGGACTGTTAAGTCTATAATGGGTAAATAATAACTTGACAAACAATAAAATTAAGAGTATAATAGAGTAATGCGAGAAGTTAACGACAGTACATCTATGCCTACGAATCGTTATTCAGATACTAGAGCTAAAGACGATGAGAGATATGATTTTGAGTCCAATAGTAAACCTACCGTTCGACCCTCCGAAAAAGCAGACCCTATGCCTACAAATCGCTATTTAGATACTATAGGGGATTTTGAATTTGATTTTGATGTAGGAACAGGTGGATCTACAGGTGGCTCTACAGGTGGCTCTACAGGTGGCTCTACAGAACCTTCTGATCCTACTTCACTCGATTCTATTTCAGAAGAACGCGCTAAAAGAACTGGCGTTACTATGGAGAGTATCTCTAAAGGAGAAACAAGCCTTAGTGCTAAGACGACTGCGCTTCCTATAGATTTAGACTCGCTTATATTAAGTGGAGAAGCGGAGCAGATAGCTACTGGAGTACCTACACCTCTAGCTAAGAACACTGGTACTCTCTATGCAGGGACACCTAAACCTATAACCTCTGCTACTATAACTCCTGAAATCTTATCAGACACTCCAGCCGTTATTACCGCAGTAGGTAAAGTATCTAAAGAACTAGCAAACCAACAAGACATAGGGATAGACCCTATTACAGGGGCTACATTAACTCCTGAGCAAATAGAGAACGCTAAGACTGCTAAAGATCATATAGACAATGCAGCTTTAGGAGAAGGTTCTTTAACTAAGACTATTACTGGTGAGGCTGCTTCATTTGGTGGCCCTACACCTAAAGCGGACATAGCAGATAAATTAATAAAAGCAGCTCAGATATCTAATGATGATGTTGCTCAAGGTATTGCAGCCCAGATTGAAGAAGATGGACTACCTAATCTAGAAGATATTGATATTGCTTCTGTTGAAGTAGCTACAGTATTTCAAGAGCTTCCTTTAGAGGCTTTAGTTACTACTCAGATGGATGCGCTCCTTGCTGGCATAGAGAGTGGTAAGACCCCTGCGTGGGCTCTTCCTGCTGTTCAGCAAGTAGAAGCTATGATGATGGCCAGAGGAATGGATGCCTCTACAGTAGGCCAGACAGCTCTGTTCTCTGCTATAGTACAAAGTGCTCTTCCTCTTGCTCAAGGGAACGCTCAAGCTGTTAAGGAAAGAGCAGCTCAAAATCTACAAAATGCTCAGCAAAAAGCTATTACTGATGCTCAGTTAGGTTCACAAGCTAATATAGTAGAAGGGCAGCTTAATGCTCAGAACGCTCAGTTAAAGTATTCTACTATTGCAGACTTAAGATCAGCTAACGCTCAGTTTGCTAATCAGATGGAAATAGCTAACATGTCTGAGAAGAATCAGATTAGCTTAGCTAACCTTCAATCAATGAGCCAAGCTGATCAAGCGAATCTAGATGCCGTTACTAAGGTTGAGTTAGCTAACTTACAGTCAGAGTTACAAGTTGGGACTATTAACGCTCAACTAGCTAGCGAAATGAAAGTTGCTAATCTTAGTACAGCTCAACAGGCGGCTATAGCTAATGCCGCTACTAATGCTAGGATGGACTTTACTAAATTAGATCTTAGTCAACAGGTAGCACTATCTAACAGTAAGTGGATGGAAACGTCTTCACTAGCTAACCTATCTAATGAGCAACAAGGTGTTCTACAGAACGCTACTCTTAAAGCTAATGCAGATATAGCTACAGCCGATTTCAATACAAGATTACAAATAGAGAATGCCAAAAACTTCCTCGCTATGGATATGTCTAATCTATCTAATGAGCAGCAGACAGGAGTTATAAATTCTCAGTTAAAACAACAGACATTACTAAGTAATCAAGCAGCATCGAACGCAGCTAAACAGTTTAACGCAGGCTCAGAGAACCAGATAAATCAGTTTATGGGTAGTCTTACTGCTCAAGTAAATATGCATAACACTTCACAGCGTAATGCTATGGCGCAGTTTAACACTTCTCAAGAAAACAGCATGAATCAGTTTAACGCTGAGAAAGACTTTCAAAGAGACCAATGGAACGCTGCTAATAAGCAGGCGATTGAGCAATCTAATATAGCTTGGAGGCGTCAAGCAAACACAGTAGACACGGCTACTCAGAATGCAGTTAATCAGCAGAACGCTTTGAACGCTTTCGGTTTAGAGAAGTCTGCATTAGATAGTTTGTGGCAGGAAGTAAGAGACCAAGCGGCCTTCGAGCAGCAGAACTTTGTAAGCTATCAGGCTAACGTAGCTAATTTATATGCTACAGCCTTAACGCATGAAGGCTATGCTTCTAGAAATAACTACTCAACGGCAAATACGCTAGTAAATACATTTAAGAGTATGTTTGAATAATGAATAAGTATGAGGTAATTTAAATTGGGATTCTTTTCTAAAGTATTTAAAGGTATTAAAAAAGTCTTTAAAAAGATCGGTTCAGGTATTAAAAAAATAGCCGGTAAAATAGGTAAAGTTGTAGGTAAGCTAGGCATTGTAGGCCAAATAGGTCTAATGTTTATTATGCCCGGAGTAGGGGGTCTCCTTGCTAAAGGCTTTGGAGCCTTAACAGGCGGATTATTAGGAGCAACAGGTACAGGTATTATGGGTACTCTTGCTAGGGGAGTAGGGAATATACTATCTACTGCTGGTAAGTTTGCAAGCACTGTAGGTAATGTGTTCTCTAGTGTTACAGAGGGTATCTCAAGCTTTATATCTAAAGTAGGGGGAAAAGTTCTAGAGAAAGTAGGACTTAAAGTCGCTACTGAGGGTACATTAACAGAAGCTTTTCAGGGCTGGATGGGAGATACTGCTAAAGGTTTCTCCGAAGTCCTAGATCCCTTTAAATTAACAAATAAAGAGTTCGCTGCCTCATTAGTCCCTAAGCCTGTAGCTACAGTAAGCGATGTAGTAGATATAGATGTTCCGGGGATTGATGCAGTACAGCCTAGTAAACTTAAAGGAGTAAAGGACTTCGAGTCTTCAGGTATGGCAGGAGAAGATTTTCTTGGTAAGATAGAACCAGTAGATAGGTTCAAGTCTATGACAGAGATATCTAATGACTTAGCTAAAGAGTACGCTGAGTCCCAAACTAAAGGTAAAGGAGTGCTTGATTTCCTTAATCAAGATATAGAGGTATTTGGTACTAAGTTTAATTTAGGAGAGGAAGCTAGGGATGCTATATTCACTACTGGAAAAAACGCCCTAAATAACTACTTACAAGGTACTCCTGAAGAGATTGAAGATCGTAAAGCTAGAGGCGTTGCTTCTTATAGTTCACCAGCTTCTATACAGATGGCTCAAGACTATTATACTAGAAGTGGTTATGACTTTGGGGCTACAACCTTCAACAGAATGCAAATGAGTCAATACCAGCCTACTGATGCTTATCAGTACACACTACAAAGAGGCTTATCACCTACAGGGAAGCTTAGAATATAATGTCGGAAATGCAAAATGACGACCAAGCTATTATGGCGAAAGAGATGTCCACTATGGATCGTCCTATTCCCGGAGAGAGCCTTACACACGACCCAGAGCAACCCCGAGCTTTTGAACAAGCTCCTAAGTTCACTAGTGCTAAAAAGGCTCAAGAGGAAATATTTGTTAAGTTAACAGAAGAAGAGAACTTCGTTCCTATAATGCAATTAATTGATGCAAGCGAAGCTACTATAATGGACGTTACTCAGAACCTATTATCAGCAGGGTTCTCAGCAGGTAAATGGAATCCTGATCTAATGCTAATGCTTGTAGAGCCTACAGCCTATATGCTTATGGCTTTAGCAGAGAGAGCAGGGATAGATTATAAGATAGATAATGAGCCTGATGAAGAAGACATGGAAGATAAATCTAATGCCTTATCTCAAGAGATCGCTAAGAAGACTCCGAAGTCTAAAACAATACCTAAGACAGCTATTAGTCCTGAGATAGTAAAGAAGATAGAAAACTCTTCTGTAGCTAGTCTTATGGAGAAACCTAGTCAATCTGCTGAATCCCCTGTAGAAGGTGGAGAAGAACCAGCATCATTAATGGAGAAGCCAGTTGGCTAAACGATTTGATATAGCCCCTTTAGGGGCTTCACTTCTTGAAGACTCTAATAAGCGAAGGGAAGATAGTAAAGATGATGATAAGAGTGTATTTGCTCAACTAGCTATACAGTTAGGAGTAGGTATAGGTAATCGCATCTTATCTAAAAGAGCTGATCAGTTTAATCAGAACGCTGATATTATGGCGTCTAAAGCTAAGAATAAGACTGACTATGATAACAAACTCTATGTTAAACAGACTAGAGACGCTATAGAGCTTTCAAGAAAAGGAATGGATACGTTCTTTGCAGATAGTAATTATGAAAGGATATTAGCTCGGCGTATGGAGGGGGTTGATTTAGCTACTCTATCCCCTTCTGGTAAGAACACTATGGCCGCTGCTGCGCGTGTTCAGGCTACTAAGCTAGGAGCAGAACAAGCCTCACTATTTACTAAAGCAGAACAAGCAGCTCAAAAGGTTATAGATCCTGAAGACTTCCAGAGCAGAATAGACTTATCAAACACTAGACCTAAAAATGTAGGCGGTTGGATAGCTGATAAGATGACAGATCTATTTGGAGGTAAGAGCCAGCAAGAAGTTGATAATGAAGCTATAGAGAACCTTAGAATCTCTGGAGAACTCCCCGGAAAAGCTTTAGATTTGTTTAAGTCTTCTTATGATAAAAGTCTTAACTGGTCAGCTACTGCTGATCTAGTAGAGAAAGTATATGATACCAAGCCTCCTGAATCTACCTTTACTACAACTACACAGCAAATGGCTGATGGTACTTTATTAGCTATTACAAAAGAACAAAGACTTAATACAGATGGTACTCATAAAGGAAAGTCTGAAGTAACTAAAGAAAATCTAGGTAATTACGCTCCTGATGGTACAGCCTCACAGGATTTCTTAAACGATATTAATAAGAATGCTAGGTTTCTAGATTTAGCAAGAGAACAACTATCTACTGAGGCTATACAAGTTTTAGCTCAAACATTAAATGAGCAAGGAGTAAACCCTGCTTTCTTTGATAAGCCTGAACAGATGACATTAGCTTTTAAGACTTTAGGTGTTTTCTTAGATAAGAAGGAAAACTTAAAGGATGAGTTCAAGAACGATCTATATATTGAGCTTATGAAAGTACAGTTAGATAAAGTGCTTAAAATAGATATAGCTATAATAATGGGTGAAAGAGATCCGAATAAACAGGCTCAGATGTTTAAAGATTTGGCCGCAAAGTTTATTAATAATACTACGGAAACTAGAGATGCTATAGAAAAGTTTCGACAAGCAACTAGTTATAACGACTTGGTGGGTTAATGGAAGAAGTTAAAACGCGTACTGCGACCATTGATGGGAAAATGTACAAGGATGTTCCCGAAGACGTTACAGACGAAGAGTTAAAAGCTAAGATAGCTAGAACTCAAGTAGCACAACAATCAGGAACATTTGAGGACTTTGCTACAGGAGTTGCTGTAGGCTTCTCAGATTTAGGAGGTAATCTTCTTGAGGCTGTGGCTGATACAGGTGAAATAGTAGCTGGTGAGAATAAAATCTCGGACTACTTAAACTCTATATCTGATAAGCAAGAAGAGGCTGCCGAGTTCTTTAGAGCAAGGGGCGAGGATTCTCCGTGGGCTTCAACTATTGGTGAGTTAATACCTATGGCTGCTGGATTCGGTACAGGTGGCGGTGCTGCTTTTACAGGCTTAAAAGCTTTAGGATCTGGCTCATTCGTTGCTGGTGTTACTTCAGGTATAGTAGTAGACCAAGTGTATGCAGATTCTGATGAAAATATATTTAATATAGTTAGTCCTCTTATGCAGGACTCTCTTGCAGAACCTTTATTCGAGGCACTAAGCGCTCAAGAGGATAATAGTATCCTTGAGAAGAGGGCTAAATTACTTATTGAAGGGGCTATATTAGGAGGTACATTCGAGACGGCTTTCCAAACAGCTCCTAAAATGTTTGGTATGATTAAAAGGTCAACGGGTAAAAGTTTCTCAGAGATGAGTACTAAGTTACAAGCAAGTAGTGTCTATGATTACCTCAAATCCGTTATGCCTTCAGGTAAAGAAGTAGACGAGCTACCTATAGGCCCTATGGTCGTTAAAGATCGAGAGACAGGTTCGTGGAGAATGCTTACAGAACAAGAACGTTCTTTTAAGCAAGAAGCTCCTGTTCAAATAATCAACCAGAACTCTTCATTTATTTCTAAAATTAAACAACAGATCTTTACGTCTAGAGGTTACTTAGAACCTAAAGCCTATGATGCCTTTCAAGGTGCTAAAGCTGCTAAACGAAAACTAGATACGAAAGCTCAGCATATTGCTACTCGCATGAAGATAGCTATGGATAAACTCCCTACTGATTTAGTAGAGAAAAATATAGCTAATATCAATACGGCTTTCAATGAAGGGATTAAGTTTTTAGATGGAGTTAAGCCTGAAGACAGAGTAGAGGCTTTTGCTAAGTATCATGACCTAGATATGGATATAGCTTCTGAAGTCTTAGAAGCCCGTGACCTTATCGACGATCTTTCTAATACTATACTAGGAACTAATGTAGTAGACCCTAAAGCCAAAGCGATAATTGCAGACAATATAGGCAAGTATACTACAAGATCTTATAGACTCTTTGAGGACGTTAATTATAAGCCTAATGATAAAGTAAGAAGAGACGCAGAGAGATACTTTGCTGATAGAGCTTTTAAGTCTCAAGCAGGAGCTGTAACTTTAGAAGAATCTGAAGCTATGGGTAGGGCTATGGTAGGCGATATTTTAGGAGAAACTACTCAAGAAGAAAGAAACTATTTTGATGCTGTATCTAGAATTAATAAAGGTATATTTCAAGGTAAGAAGGATATTGATGATCCAGTAAGAGCACTACTCGGAGAAGTTACTGAACCTAGTGAAAAGATAATGTTGTCTGTTCAGAAGATGTCTCAAGTAACAGAGACTTATAAATTTCTAGATACATTGAATAAACTAGGCCGAGGTAAATATATCTTTGATGCTAAGAGCGTACCAGATAATAAGATATTCAGTGCTAAGATTGAGGGTACTAACTCAGCCTTAGATGGTCTTTATACTACTCCAGAGATGCTCTCTGCTATTAAGAACAAAGAAGGTAAGATCTGGAACCTAAGAGAAGGTGGTGACGATCCCGGTATGATGAAGTTTATGAAGTCAGCAGGGCGTAAATTTCTAGCTGCTAAAGCTTTCTCTCAAAAGACTAAAACAATTTATAGTCATGTTACACAATTAAGAAACTATTTAGGCGGGCTTCAGTTCGGCGTGGCTAATGGTATGTCTCCTTTTTCTAAAGAAGGGGATCATATTACAGGTATGCTTAAGAATGAAATACTTGAAGGAGGAGATAAAGCTTTAAATACTATGTATGAAAAGTACCAAGGTCTAGGTATAATCAATACATCTGTGAATGTAGGTGAATTCCGAGAGCTTATGGATACCGCTGTTAATGCTCAAGGTGATGCTCTTATAGGTAAGATAGATGAGCTATCTAAAAGATATGGAGCCGTTCAAAAGACTGATAGAGTACTAGAACAGACGTACATGGCTACGGATGACTTCTTTAAAATACATGGGTTCCATAATGAACTAGAGACTTTAAAGGCTGCTAATCCCGGTACGCCTATAGAGGTACTAGAGGCTGAAGCATCCGAGATAATAAAAAATACATTCCCTAATTACGATAGAGTACCTAAAGGTATTAAAGCCCTAAAGGAATTACCAGTAGGTAACTTCTTTTCTTTCCCTGCTGAAATCACAAGAACATCTGTTAATATTATTAAGCAGGCTTCTAAAGAGATTAATAGTGGTAATGAGACTATACGTAATAGAGGACTTAAAAGACTAGGAGGCTATATAGGCTCTACAGGTACATGGGCTGGGGTAGGTTATGGTTCTGCCGCGCTTAATGGTATGTCTCCTGATGAGAAGAGAGCTGCTGATAAGACTACTGAGACTCCTTGGTCTAAAGAGTCTGAAAGAATCTACTATAGAGACTCAGAGACTGGAGACCTATGGGCCAATGATACACAGTTTCTTAACTCTTACTCTACTATTACAGAACCTTTCATTGCTATTGCTCAAGAGATCTATGACGGTAACAAGCAAGGTAAAGATCTTGATGAATATTTAACTGATGCTGCTTTAAGGGGTATGGAAAAGGTATTAAGCCCTTACCTATCCGGTAGTATTATTACTACTGCTATGACAGACTTAATATACGCTTCTACTAATCCAGAAGGACGTACTGCTAACGGTAAGGGTATCTTTGAGCCCGGTAAAGATAGATCTGAACAGGCTTTTGATGCCGTAGGCCACCTTATAGCTTCTGTAACTCCCGGTTCTATTATGAGTGCTAAAGGACTATACGAGGCATCTATAGGTAAAGTACACAGAACAGGAGGCCATCAGACTAAGGATATACCTTCTGAGTTAATGACTAACCTTTTAGGTATTAAGTTTACTAAAGTTGATCCTGAATTTAACCTAAAGAATGCTACGACTAGTTATGTTGTAAGGTCTCAAGATCTAGTAAGTTACCAGCCTAATTTTGAGAAGACTGGTGGAGATATTATAGAGCAGTACATAGGCAGTCATAAAGAGGATTTTAGGCTACAGCAAGATCTATACGAACAATTTAATGCTGCCTCTATGTTTATAGGGCGTGGTGCTGCTTATATACAATTAGAAGAACAGTTAGGAGAAGACAAGGCCTCTTATATTATGGCTGGTCTCTTTATGCCTAAAGAACCTAGCGATGCTATGCTAATGAACTTGTTTGGTAAAACGTTCTCAGATCTACGTCATGATTATGATGAAGTAGAGGGTAAAGAAAATGAGACTATATCAGGGATTTTTGACGCTTACGGACAAATGTTAGCGACTAGTTTAGAAACTCTAGATACAGTAGATGAAAAAGGAAATATAGATGAAGAGGATAAACGAATACTTAAAGCAGAAGGTGGTTATGTATCAGTACCTAACGCCCCTTCTGATCCCTCTGAGCGTATCAATAAGTTAACAGGTCATCCTTACTCAGTAGACGCAGGAGAAGATCCTTTATCTAGAATGGGATTCAGAGAAGGTGGATGGGTTACAAGGCAGCAATATGTCCTTGGTGGTATAGTTAAAAAGATGGCACCTCCAATACAGAAGTATTTTAAGAACTCTATAGACGAAGCTGCTATAGTAAGAGCGGGGGATAGTTTAGCGGTTAATGCTTTGAATGAAGATGACTTCTTAGTACCTACTCGCGTATCTTATATGAATTCTAATAAGAGTATCTCTAAAGCTCGCTTAGAGAAAAAAGGTAATAAGGACTCAGGTAACTACGATGATATACTACCTATAGAGTCTAAGCAGGCTCAAGATATAATTAAACGCGATGGGTTAGAGCCTCAAAAAGATCAGACTCATTTGATTGTACAAAATATTATTAAGCAATCTAAAGGAGAGAGTCCTGTAAGTACTAAGGTAGCCTTAGCTACTAAAGAAGATATATCTAATATCTATGCTGATGATAACCGTTCTCTATATACTTCAAAGAGCTTAGTATCCGATACAGAGTACTCTGATTCATGGAGACAACTAGACGACGCAGATGTATATAAGAATGTTATACCTCAAAGTAGAGCAGCTTTAGATAACTTAGAATCTAAAACAGATATAAGAACTGATGTGCTTCAAACGATTGACGACTTCATATTAAAAGACGAACAGAAAGCAGAGTTCCAAGCTATTATAGATGAGTATGGTTTTGATAAAGATTTCATTGATGATGTAGAGGATGCTATTAAACCAATCCCTAGATCTAGAGTATTCTCTAAAAATACTAAGGTTTCTCCAGAGGAATTCTTAAAGGACTCTGTAGTCAAGAAGTCTGTATTCAGAGCAACTACTTCTCAAGAACCTGCAAGGGACTTCTTAATCTCTATGTTTAACCCTAGAGAGATAAGTACGCATGTAGGGTCTGATAGAAACCAGCCTCAAAGTCTACTATTAAAACATGTAGGAGTAGCTGATAAGAGTGGAGTACCTAGAGCTAGTGAGTCTACTTTACTAAAAGAGTTTGAAAGAAAGGGTACGGCTTCAGAATCAGCTCTAACAGAATACTATGTTAATATTAAGAAGCCTTTAGTAATTAATGATGACGTTTCTGATTGGGATGCTAGAGCTATAATTGCGGATATGAGGAAGGCTATTAATTCTAAAGGGCCTAAAAGTACTGATAAGATAATAGCTCAATTAGATACTGATCCTACATTCTGGGAGAATGCTAATGTGCCTGAAGATCTAGAGGACGGGGTATTTGAATATATAGATATGAAGTTGATGGGTGATCAGGACGATAACCTAGTAGATAGCCTTCTAGACGAAGGTGTAGACTTAGATACTGTAGATAAGTATCTTGATGCTTTCGGTACAGAAAGAGAACCTAATAGCTTCTTAGAGGCTATTGAAAAAGAGGTAGGGCCTATAGATATTGAAAGATTGGATAAAATATATACCGGGTCACTTGAAGAAGCTACTGGAGCAATACAGGAAGAATATACTAATGCTGGTGCTTATCTTGCTAATGAGATGGAAAGCTACAGAGTTAATAGATCTTTTAAAGAATATCTTAAGGAACTCGGATTTGATGGGATAGATTATAAAAATATGGGAGAGTCTTCTAGTAAGAAAGGATCAGGACGTTCTTATATAGTCTTTGATCCTGAGCAGATAAAGTTGGCTGCTGCTGGGATGTCTAGTGATCCTAGAGTCCAAAAGGCTAAAGGAGGCTATGTCAAAGCTAGGTTACAGAAGCGTTATGGTGGGCAGGTGCAAACTCCTATAGGTGGTTTAACTGAAGGTACTAATAATGTAGGTATAAATAAAGCCCCTAATGAAATAAAAGTGAATAAAGGTTCAAATTTAACTAGGGCATTAGCTCGAAGGTATGGATAATATGAAAGAATCTAAATACTTTAAAGAGTCTGAAATGCTCTGTCAGCATTGTGGAGGCTCTGCTTGGAATCAAGAGTTTATGGAGTGGTTAGATACTGTAAGGTTTACATTTGGTAAGCCTATAGTTATTAGTAGTGGTTATAGGTGTCCTGAGCATCCTATAGAGAAAAAGAAAGACTATCCCGGTGCTCATACTACGGGCTTAGCAGTTGATATAAAGGTGAGAGGAGTAGATGTTATAGAGTTAACTAGTATAGCGTACTCTTTAGGCTGTAGAAGAATAGGATGGAATCAGAAAGGCTCTGCTAGGTTTTTACACCTAGACAAAGCCGATATGCTTAAAGGGTCTTGGAGTTATTAATAACCTTCTATTAAGAATACTTCACTACCGTCACCATCGTAACAGTGTTCCATATAATATCCAGAAGAGTCTTCCACGCTTATAGTACCGCAGTGAGTACTATGCATTGTAGTATGACCATGATCTGCTTCCAGTACTACAGGCATATCAGGATGTATGTCTTTTAATGCACATAGTAAATCTTTTACTTTCATTTTAATCCTCCTTTGATTTTTTAGTCGCTTCAATTTCAGTTAAAATAAGAGATAAGTATAGTATACTTAATACGAACCCAAAAGCAAATAACATTTAAAAACTCCCTATCTCTCTCTCGATACCTTTCACAGTATCGTTAACACCTCTACGTGCTGCATTGATCGCAGCATTTAGAAGTATCCAATCAGAAGGCTTAAAGAGATGTGCAATCCGTTTATTAGGTACATCAGTTATCTCTGTCATAATCTGACCGTCTACTATCATAAGCTTAAAGCCTACAAAGGTAGCCTCCTTAATAGGCGGTTTAGTCTCTGTATCTTTAGGCTTCATCTTTATCCTTAAGAAACTTTTTAAGCTCTTCACTAGCGAACCTATAGTCTACTACTAAGTCTAAGCCTTTAAATACTGTCTTCAAGTGTTCTACTGTAGTAATCTTATCATAATCTAATGTGCGTGTATCAGGGCCTTGAAGTAAGTTAGCAATATCTTCAGGGTTTATTTCAGTACCTGAGAGATCTAAAGAGTCCATTGTACTTTTAGGTGTCTCAAGGTTTTTATAAGCTTCCTCCATAGGAGTAGGAGAGTTCATGTTAAGTAGATCAGTTATAGTTACTGGTTCCCAAATATCTGGGACATTATTATTATTATTATCTTTACTTTTCATTATTATTAAACCTTATTCTTTAGTTTTGTTTTTATTATTTTTCTTTTAAATACAAAGTATTTTAAATCGTTTACTGAGATCAACTCCCAACCCTCTAAACCATGATGGTTAATAGCAGAGGTCTTACCGTCTATAGAGCCTGTTACAAAGCTCTCTATTTTATATTCCCACATTATATTTCACATACTCCCGACACACACGCTAACTCTTGTGTACCTGTAGTTTCATCTTCTAGTTCTTCAATGTCCCAATCAAAACCTGTAGGCATAGAAGCTACTAGATTATTATATTCCTCTTCAGTTATCTTTTGATAAGGGGCCTGCTTATAGTTATGGTCTGATTCAGGCAGGTAAGATACCCCGCTTAAAGAGTCAAAGTTATTCCAAGTCCATTGAGCCATATCTAAAAAGTTATCCTCATTGTAGTAACAAGTCATAGAAGGCTTGTGCTCACACCAATGATCTTGATAGACTTTCCAGATATTAAGTTGATCAATACCTTTAAAGTCCTCTACTACTGTAGAACCCTCTGGAGCCTTGATAGGAAAGCTGAATACAAGGTTAGTAGGCTTTGTAACATCCTCTTCACAAGGGAACCCATAAGACTCCATAGCTTGAGCAAGTGGGTCTTTTCTATCGGCTCTGACGGTTCTGATGTAATAATCTGCAAAACGAGGATGAATACCGGAGCTGCTATCCACCAACTGACTAACAGTGCCAGAAGGCTTAACACAAGTAATGGCAGTAGAAATATTAACGCCAAGCTTTTCAGCCCATAATTTATTCGTTTCAATTGCGACCTCCTTAAGTTGATGTAACCACCCAGATAAATTAGATCCATCATCAGGATACTCTGAACCACTTAGTACTTTGTGATCCATAATCCCTGTAAGGCTTACACCTAATAGAGCTTCTTCTTCAGTGTTACGCTTCCAGATTTTACGTAGATATCTGAAGTCCGTTAAACTAGATTGTAGTGTACCTAGTATTGTAGCAAGCCTTACTTTTTCTTTAAGGCTTTCAAGTGTATCTCCTTCTCGTACAACCACTTCGGAGAGGTTACAGAACTGATAAGGTCGGAGTATAATTTCAGAGCATGGATTAGTACCAAACTCGTGATTAGAATCCCTGCGACCGTTCTTTCCTGCAATCTTCTTTGCTGCCACTCTCGAAAAGATTCCTCTCTCTCCTGATTTACTTTCATATAGACTCGCCATTTCTCCGATAAAGGTTTCAAAATCTGGTTTCTCTGTATAGACTGCGCTATTATTAGCTAAAGCCCTGTGACCGTTAGTGATCCACCATTGGCCAGACTTGGCTCTCTGCATTCTTTGGCTTCCAAGGTCGCTGAGATTAATGAGTGCGCTTCGTCTAACTCCCCCAACAACAACGATGTCCGCAATCTTGCACACAATATCAGCACATTCAAGGTCTGTAAATCTTCTTCCCGCAGCGCTCTTAAAGATATCCACCGTGAAGTTAAATAGGTCGGAGAGAGGCTCAGGCCCTGAAGCTCTGCCCCCAAAGATCTTAAGCTTCGCTCCAGCCGGTCTGATCCTTGTAAGATCACACTTTGGTACTTTTCCTGCGTAGAGGAGACTGATGAGTTCTCTAAAGCTAGACGCCCATCCAATTTTACTGTCGCTAACAACGATTGTTGATTCTGTGTCATGAAATGTATCCGCTATTTCTGGTAATTTATCTACATAGGATTGCTCTACTGAGAACCCTACTCCTGTACCACATAGTAGTACGTACATTAGTTCATCGAAAGAGCGTGGGCTATCTATAGGGAGATAAGAGCAGTTAAAGCCTGCTACATTGTCTCTGTCTAAGGCGGCTCCTGCGGTCATCATACATCGCATAGAAGGTGTTATTTCCATATGACTTACAGCTTTGTATAATTCTCCTGCCTCTTTATCTTTTAGTTGTCCCCTATTAATCCAGAAGTTAATATATCTAGATACAGTCTCTTCCCAAGTCTCCCTTCTCTTTTCTTTATCTATATAACGTGCATATCTAGACTTATGAATAAATTTTTGGTATTCATCCATTTTAAATCCGTTGCTCATGTACTCTCCTCTTACCATTAATAATTCTAGATACTCCTGACTGGCTTAGGTTAAATTCATTTGCAATAGTCCTTTGAGTACTACCTTCTAAATATGCTACAAGTATGTCTTGGGTATTACCTCCGTCATGTTTAGTATACTTTTCCATTTGGTTATTTTCTACAGTATCTATTCTACAGTTATTAATAGAATAAGGGCCTGTATCCCCATATCTACACATCTGATAACTTCCTTTAGAAGTACCTTTAAATTCCCATTTACCAGATACTAACCATAATTCAAGGTATTCTGAATATGTAAGATTAAAAATAATCTCTCTATCCCTTGCGTGGTATAACGTATCTGAGTAAGACTTTTTAGGACTTACTGATTTTTTATTCACTTCTATTTCCCTTATTATTATTATAAAACGCCCCGCCGTAACACTTTGAGCATAACATTTCAGCACTAATAGCTTGATGTGAGAGGCTGTACTTGCCGAGGACTTTAAGGCTCTAGAAACCTCTTCTATTATAACTCTAGAATTTCTGCTACTCCATCTTCTATTAACAAACCTCTAGGATTAGAATCCTCTAGTACATCAATACAGAAGTTATTACTTTTCTCTCGTATATCTTTACCTCTAGAATGCCCTACAATCTGATCAACACCTTCAACAGGATCAAACTCTGACCAGTCACACCAATAGAGACCTCCACATAAAGAGGAACCTCCTCGACTTCTCCCTATCTGATTATAATCTTCTTTAAGTAAGTACTCATCTAGATTAATATGATTACTATTTAATAAGTTTTGACTGATACCTGCATGAGTAATTAAGAATCCCTCAGCATACATATAACTCTTTAAGCTACTAATATCTAAATGTCTAATCATATTATGAGTTAGGGGATTATAACCGGAGCATCTCATAGAGTCATCTATATAACTCATCTCATGATTACCTAAAAGTCCTTGAGCCTTCCCAGACTCTATAGACTCTAGAACAAACTTAAGAGTCTCGATACATGCAACCGCATCTTTATTAAAAGAATCTACATAGTCCCCTACAAATATAACAGGGTATCCTGTATCTATAGCTTTTTCTGCTAAATTCTTCTGGCCGTGTAGGTCTCCTATTACTAACGTTTTCATATATACTCCTTAATATCAACTACCAACCATGTACTTTTCGTGTACCATTACATTTAGGGAATGAAGAACAGCCATAGAATTCCCCATAAGGGCCTTGTCTTAAGGTTGTGCTACCTTTACATTTAGGACACGCTCCTGACCCTAAAGCAGGTAAACCTCCAAACTCCTCATCTCTAGGATCAAAATCTTCATTGCTCATTGCTGAGTCTAAGTAAAAATCAGCTATATCACCCATATTATTTAAACACCTTATTATGTAAATACATACTCACTATACATCCTGTACCGCCTCCTAGTGCTAAGGCTGCTACTTCTTCCCAGCCTATCTGGTTAGATATAGTCTGAATAGCTATTGTACCAATAACGAACACTTCTGTCAAGGCCATTAGGGTACTAATTGGAAGTATAGGTATATAATGCATGTGAGCTACGTTACGTTGTTGGAAAGCTCTTAGAAATATATTAACAAACTGAGCAGCGAATAGAAGTAATAAGCTCATAATTAATCCCCCTTATCACTATTATTAATAAAGTCCTTGGTGTCGTAAAATGTATCTAGACTAGGCCATGATTTATTATCTGGAGTATACGTAAAGCGTACTTTAGGCTTTCCAGTACCATGTGTAGCTTCTTTTAAGGCTGTGTTATAAGCAGTAGGTAGTTCTTGTTTAAACTTCAAACCCGCATCTAGTTTCCTTTCTAAGTTTGCCATAGCTCTCCAAGCTACTTTAACATCATGAAGAACTCCATCAGAATCGTAAGTCCCTGAGTCTAATAGATGTCTAGTTAACGCATCTAGTTCATCAGTAGATTTACTTTTATCCCAATGTAAAGGCTTATCAGGATGATGCTGCTTATTACCTTGAAGGCTTAGTTCTGTAACGGCTACAATGGCTTTAGGAAAATACTTTAAAAAGCCTGTATAGATTGGTACGTCCTTTCTTGCTTGGGCGTCTTCAGGTAAAGAACCTATAAAATGAATAGGATATTTAGCATTTGCGTATATTTTATCTTTATCTTCAAATTGAATTCCTATTTGTTTTTCGTATTCAAGAGCTAATAGCCATTTATCTAAGGGTACTTTATCTCCTAATACATTTATACATGTATCTATCCACCGAAGGTTATAAGTTTTTACTTCTGCGACTGTACCTAGTATTTTACTCACCTAGAAACCTCTTCAATTGCTTACGATCCTTTTTACTAACTCCAATAGGTTTCAATACTAACGTAGCAAATGACTTATATGTCCACCCGCTAAATATAAATACCTCCTCAAAGTTAACCATCTGTTCTAGGGTCATTTAGTTTCCACTCCTCTGGTAAATTAAATTCGTCATACCACCTAAATTTATTCTTAGTAGCCCACTCAGCATGAGAGAACTTAGTACCATCTTTACGCCTCTTTGTAGCAGGCATAGCTGCATGAGGTGAAGCAAATAAAAATACTAGCTCCTCATTCTCTGAGAGGGATTCACGTACCCATATATATTTATTATACTCTTGATAGTCCCAGAAGCGTCCTTTAGCCTCTAAATATATTATATTATCCCCATCTTCCATAACAAAATCTGTGTGGTAAGTATGAGGAACACTATAATGAATAGGATCAGGGTCAGGAGTAGCTACATAGAACCATTTATTAGATAATACTTTCTTATCTAAATATAGTTCAAACTTAGAATCATATCCTTTAGGTACTCCTACTTCTTTTTTCCTCTCTTTCTTTGGTTTACGATAGGGCAATAGCTTTACCCCCCTTAAGCTTTTTATAGACCCAACGAGGACTCATTATATTAAGCCTTCTACTACTATTTGCATGGTAGTAATCCTCGTCTGGAAGGTGCTTATATAGATTATTTATATTAACCTTATCACAATCTTCTTCACTAAGAAGACTCTTAACCCACTCAAGGACTATAGAGTCTGCTTGTTTTCTTAGATCTTTACATTTTTTCCCGTTCATTTAATCTCATCTACTTTAGGCTCTTTAAGAACCTCGGTGAAATATTTAACACCGTTAGAATACTTAAACTTACGTATCCCCATTCCGTCATTAGAATCTTTACGGCATTCTTCGATGTGAGGACAATAATTACATTTTCTATTAACGATAGTATTGCCTGATTTCCCATCTGCTATATCAGGATAGCACAAAGGAGGAGGCGTGTCAAGGTCTTTTATCTTTTTAACTTCAGCAATACGTGTAAGTATGTTAGGCTTATCAAGGTGAGTAGGTATGAATAAACATAACTCTCCAGTTACTTTATTAATAACTAGATTACCACCTTTACTTGTACCGTTGTTAGCTTCATAGCCCGCTATCTGTGCCATATATCCAAAAGGATCGTCTTCTACTATAGCTCCTGTCACAAACTTAGTGAACCCAAAGGGCGAAGCGGTCTTAACATCTACTACTTCTCCATCAATCACACTATCCATATGACCTTTAATACCCTCTACAATAACTTCATCCTGTACTCTAGTTACTTCATGTCCTGAAGAGCGTACTAAAAGCATAACCATCTGTTCGATGATATGACCATATAGGAATTTAATTTGCAGTGATGGATCTTCTAAAGGTACTTCTTCTGTATTAATATCAAAATACAAACGACGATTAGGCTTACCTATATTGGACATACGTAGCCCGTCCTGCCTACTTCTATCTTGAGGTACTGCCCAGCCTCTTAAGGCTTCTTCAATGTCACTAAGAAACCGAGGAATATGCTCCTCTAGATTAGTTAGTATTTCTTCTCCTGTGTTTAGTTTAGCTGTGAGTTTGTATATATCAGGTACTAAACTAGATAGGTCAGGCATTTGCTTACTCCTATTAAAATAGCGCTAATTACTGTAACGTATCCAGTTAATAAAAAATAATCTATATCCTGTACAGTTTTGTACTGTATAGCTGACATACTTAGAGCTACTAAAAATACAATTATTAACTCCATATAACAATACCTATCGCTACCCACACACAGATAGAGCCTATTATAAACCAATTTTCAACCTCGGCTTGGTTAGCCATAAGTAATTCCATAGGTGTAGTAGCTTTAGCCTTAATAACTATATCTACTAATACACACTCTATAACTGTTATTATACAAGCCCCTAGAAATATAGCGGCTATAGTACTTAGTTCCATTCTAGTTCACCTATTATTTTTATTACATCATTTGGTTTAGCAAAGAACCACTCTCCTTTACGTTCATAGAGTTTAGTTAGTTCATCATGTACTTGAGTCTCTGATCTTAGTTTATTAGAAGCTGTTCTAAAGTAAAGAAGCTGAAAGCCTCTATAAGGATCAGCAGTCTGAAAAGCATTAAGCCTGTCTTCTGCATCTAAAGCACATCCTACTTTTAACCAGCCTTTAAAGTTTGGATTATATATAACATATACACAACCATGTTTAGGTCTATAATATAATTTACCTACCTTAGCCGCAGTTCGTTTAGCTCTTAAGTTACGCATCCTTATCCTATTACCTTTACGGTCACAAGGTATACAGTAAACGTTACGAGCGCCTGCCTTGGCTGTAGGCTCAAGGACATTATTACATCCTTTATTTCTACAAGTTTTTCTCATTATTATTATTTTTATTTATGAGTTTATAGTACGTCCCTAATATTACTTATAGGGAATGTTATTAGTTTTGATCCAATTGTACAGTTAAAAATAGTGGCACCAAAGAGACTCAAGTCTTGTTTAGAAACTTCAAAGTCTTCTATGAACTTTTCATATGGACTCTTTTTGTGTAGAGTCTCTGGATAGTCTCCAAAGAAATGGGCTTGATTATCAATAATACCCATGTCATAACCTAATAAGTATATCTCTTTGGCACCACTTAAAAGTGCTAAGCTTACTGCTGCAAATCCTGAGCAGTGTCCTAAGCGTAAAACGGTAGTACTAAAACCTCTTCCTCTCTCGGAGTCAACCCTTTCTGAGGTAACTTCTGTTTCAAAGGGACACACGATGTTATCATAATGCTTGTACATTCTGACCCACTTTGCATCCGAACTATACCGTGTGATATTACTATCACTAATAGGATAAAGAGCATTAGCCCCATTAACAAGTATAAGCTTATCTGTTTTTCCTTTACCATATTCTATATCTTCCTTAGTAAGGCTAGGCCCCGGACAGGCTATTAAGTACTTCATATTCTAATATAGGATAACAGTATGTATTGAAGTCTGTTCTATAATAGTCTAATAGTTTATTATAGTACTCTTCATTAAGTGTACCTATAGCTTCCTCCCATGTCTTATTGTCTACAGTTACTGTAACATGTTCTAATGTATTTGTCAAGCCTACATATGCAGATATAGCTTCTATATCCTTTTTAAAGTTCTCATACTTACCTATGAAGTCTGCATGTTGTAAAAGGTTTAACTCATTAGACATAGGTAGAGTGCGTACAGTAAGCGACCAAGTAGAATAATAGTCCTGTTCATATAGGGCCTTATCAATGAAGTGCTCGAAAGACATTAGTATATCGAAATCTTTAACATATGTATAATAACAACTGACGAACCTATCAAAGGGATGTCTTACAAATCCAAACTTAAAGTGATTAGGATATTTTTTAGGTATATGAGATTCAATAGAAATCTCTCTGTCCTCATTACTATCAGGCCATAAAGCTATTACTTTATCTGATTCGGTCTCAGGAGTCTTAAGGAATATAGCTTTAGGATTATGTAGTAGTATAGCTGTCATTACAATTCACCCTCTTGTATAACCTTATCACCATCTTTAAATGTAAAGCCATGATAATAATAACCATTATGAACGTTAAATATATGTAGGTAAAGATCTACTTGATCTTGGTGTATAAGTTTAAAAGCTATAACTGAAACGTCTGAGTCAGGTTCATCTATTTCGTTAAAGTATTTAGTATCAAAAATATAACCCTCTGTATTAGGTGTTGCCCAATCAAACTCCATATCTTTATATGGTACAATCTTATTAGCTATAATCCAATCAGCGTGTTCACAGCACTTTTGGCCAGTATCATAACCTACAAAAACATTCTCTTCATCTACGAAGTTTACTTTATCTCCCCAATTACCCATACTACTATCAAATATTTTCATTAAGATCCCTCATTAATTGCTAGTTTATTCCCTAATTTCATCATACAGTTATCAAAGGCTTGGTCTAATAGACTCTCCATAAAGGCTGTGTTAGTTTGATAAGGTATAGATACAGAGTACTCTACTAGATCCTCCTTTGCATATACTGAGGCTGTCATTCGTACATGGTCTTGATTGTTTGTTACTTTTAGAGAACTTTTAGGGCCATATAGTTTCTTTAAGTTTAATAGCCTTACGTTAAGATTCATAAATCCTATCCTTTATTTTTAAGTCTTTCCGTACCTTTAATAGATACATACTCTCCAAACTTTGTTACTCCTAAAATAATAGGCCATACTATAACCGCCATAGTTAGAGCCATAAGTGTCATAGGTAAAAAACAACAACCTATGAATATCCAAGAGGCTATCTGTTTATCTTTAGGATAAAAGTATAGGTATACATAAGATAAGGGTACACTCATTATAGCTACCACTAACCATATTAATTCAAAAGTCTCATGACTCATAAGTTTTCTCAAAGGTTTATTTAGTGTGTCTCAGCCCATGAAGATCCTATACCTACACTACCTTCCATAGGGCATTTCATATCATAGTACTCTCCAGCTTCTACCATAGCTTCTAAAGCTAATAGTTTGAAAGCCTCTACGTGCTCATCAGCTACTTCGCTTTGAATCTCATCATGAACATTACCTACAAAGTGATAATCTAGACCAGCTTTATCAGCTTTACTCTTTAATATAACTAAAGCCCTCTTCATAATCACTGCCCCTCCTCCTTGTAGTAGGGTATTAAGTGCAGAGTAAACAGCCCTAATACGAATAAGTCGCCCATCAATACCTCTAATGTAACCTCGTTGTGCTGCTGCTTGTGCTCTATAGATAAGATCTTCAAGCTCTGGTAGCTCTCCAAAGAGATTAGACTTAATGAGCTTACCATCTTGAATACCTCCTCCTACAATAGAACCCATCTTCTTATCACCAGCCCCATATATAAGAGCATAGTACATAGTCTTAGCTTGATCTCTGTCAGTTAAACCTGCTGCTTTCATGTTAACAGTATGGGCGTCTGTACCTAATTTAGAGTCTCCAGTAGATGCTGTAAGTGTATAAGAAGGTTTATCCATATAATGAGCTAACATCCTTAACTCTAAACCTTGGGCATCCATACCTAATAAAGTATAACCTTCTGGTACAGTAAATAAATCTCTACATTCCATACCAAACTTCTTACGCTTACTAGGAACCTGAGCAAGGTTAGGCTTACTATGACTCATACGTCCTGTAACAGCTCCCATAGGATTAACATGTCCATGTTGCCTACCATCTTCTTCTACAGAGTCTAACCAGTTTTCAAGAAACCCTCTAATCTTAGAGACCCCAAGGAAGTCGTTAATTAAATCGGCTTCTGGTATACCTTTAATACCTTCAAGGACTGTTTCATCCATCTTAGGCTTAAGAGACTTAGACTTATCTTTCTTATGTTCTGCTTTACTATTCTCAGTAAATACTGTAGGCTTCCATCCGAAGTCTTGAAGCCATAAGGCTATCTGTGATCTAGAAGATAAGTTAAACACTTGAGTGTAATAGCGATTAAAAGGACTCCTATTTCCACTAAGTTCAACAGCTTCAAACTCTTCAGGTCTTAAGCCGCTCCTAGATAAGTTACCGTCTTTCTTTATTTTAGGTGTTACTACTTTGTCTACTAACTGTTTAGGTTTAAAGGTCTCATGAACTCTATCTTCAATAGTACCTAGTTCATCCTGTACTTTAGCTAATAGTTGTTCAGCCCCTCTAATATCAAACAACCAACCGTAAATTTGTTGGTCTCTCATAATATAAGCTACTTCATGTTCTAAGTCTATACAGTCCTGAGAGAATGGTTGCATATTTTTAATAAGATACAAGTAGACTTTAAGGTTTAACCTTACATCCATAGTGCAGCGATTCTGCATTCCCTTAGTATACTGAGACCAACACTCATGCTCTACTTTAGGGAAGCCCATCTTAACGCCCCAAGTTTGAAGGCTATGTAGTCCTTCTTGTATAGGATTATTAAGTCTAGATAGTACTAAGGTATCTATAATCTTAGTACCTTCAAAGTCTACTCCATAAAGTCTTTTAATATGAGGTAGATCGTAACCTATAATATTGTGTCCAATAAGCACATCAGCTTTCTGTAAATGTTTAAGCCCTGCTTCGATATCTTTAGGGCCATATTCTGTAATTTCTCTGGTGTCGATATCAATTAATGAGAAGCACCAAAGCCTCGTAGGGAACAAGCCGTCCCCTTCAGCATCAAATAGTATTTTCATTTATTATTCTTTTTATTTATTTTATAAGATTAAAATTGCGCCTAGTATAATAATTAATACAATTAGGAAAGTTAGATTTAACACGTCGTCTATCCAATCTGGGAAATCTTTATTATATTTCATTACTATAATGTCTCCAATGAGTTACATGAAACCAATCGCCTGTAATAAATCTAAAGCCTGTAGGATATAGTTTACCTAGTACGACTCCTTCTCCTTCTTTAGGTTGAAAGCTACCTTCTATAGTACGTACATTATACTTCATAACTTTATCTGAAGTAGGTAAGCGGTCGTTAACATCTATCCATTTATTCATAAATAAGGGACTTCCTTATTTGTTAAATAGCTTACTTCAGCCTCTAAATCTACTACCTTTTCATTTAAGTCAACTACTAATCTAATCAGATAGGAATCCCTACATTCAAGGCTATGAAATATTTCTGTACCTAAAAAGCTAACACGACTAGAATCCCATAAAAATAATTTACAACCTTTACACTCTATAAAGTCTCCGTTATTATCTTTTAATTTAGTATTATTTAAATTCGTCAAACTCTAACTCCTCTCCAAGTTCTTCTAGCCTACCAGAGTGCCTATCAAAATATAACTTACAAGCTATACCTGTCTCTCCAGTATGTCTAGACTTAAGTACTCTAACAGTAGTTGTGTTAGCGTCCCTATCATCTTCAGCCTGCTGGTTACGCTCTAGTGCTATCACTACATCAGATACCTGAGCAATAGACTGAGAGCCTCTAAGGTGGCTTAAGGATACCTCAACACCTTGTTCATGCCCTTTATCACCCATAGCCCTACGTAGATGGCTTACTAGTATAAGAGTTGTACCTGTCTCTTCTATAAGACTACGTAGTCTTACCATAATCTCATCAATAACTATACGCTCATCTGATCCCCCATGAGATGCGATTAGCATATGAAGGTGGTCGAAGATTACAATTTTACAATCGCACCCTACCATTAAAAATCTAAGCTTAGCAAAGATATCTTCAATAGTTTGAATACCTAGATGACTATGTATATGTACTCTGTCTTCTCTATCACCTCCGAAGGTAGTCTCATGTAACTGTTCGAGTTTAGCTTCTGGATACTCAGCTAATATATGCTTTCTAAATAAAGGTACACCTGCTTTGACAGACATTAGACCTAAAGTAGTCTGAGTCTCATTCTCTTCAAGAGCCATGATACCTACATTAAAATCTGTAATGTTAAGTAAATGTTCTTCAAGTTCTCTAGTAACAGCAGTCTTACCTAGACCTGCACCAGCGGTTAAAGTAATTAATGTACCTAGATTAATACCATCTAATTTAATATTAAGACCTTTCCAAGGGTAAGGGATAAAAGATATCTCTTTAAGTTCTTTTATACTCTTTAAAAACTTATCTTTATTCTTACTAACATTAACAATACCTGAAGGGATATACTTTTCAGAATCCCAAAAGCATTGAAGGAACTCTCCAGATCTATTGGACACTAGCATATCACTAGCATCTTTAAGAGGCATCGACATTATCTTAACCTTACCGGGAGTAAGTAGTTTACATACGCTTTTGACAGCCTCTTTACCTGCACTGTCTTGGTCAAAACAAATTACTACATTGTCGAAGGACTCTAAGTATTCCATCTGAGCTTTAAAGTCTTTAGAGGCTCCAGAGCTACCACTCCTAATGGAGACACAAGGGTATTTAGAACCTGTCATCTGATAAGCTGCCATAGCATCTAGCTCACCTTCTGTTACTGTAATGTAACGAGCTGAACCAGCTTTAAATAATGACTGCCCAAATAGAGTCGCTCTTTTAAAGTCTCCTCTTATATCAAAGCTTTTATCAGCGCAGTTCCTAATCTTCTGTGCTACCTCATTGTCTTCTTCATCGTATAAAGGATATATATGTCTTACTATACCTTCATTACCTTTTATTACTTTAACATTATAAGCCTGACAAGTATTTCTACTTAATTTACGCTCAGGGATGTCATCGAATTGACCTAAGCTTAGTATTTCTCTTTTTGGTTTTTCTTCTTTTTGTGTTATATCTATACCTTCTGTGCTTGCTTCATAGTCTATAAAGAACTTGGAGCAATTAAAGCACTTAGCGGAACCATCGTTATTGATCCCTGTATTATCTGAACCTTCCCCGCAAGGGCAAGGCTGCCTAAACTTTACAAAATAACGTGGCTCCATAATTATTCAGAGTTAGCACTGTTATCTTCAGGGTTCTCAGTATCATTTTCTACAGGCTTATTAGAATTAACTACTTTTACTAAAGCATTATTGTAAGCTTGTTTTGCTATACTAAGAGCTTCAATTTGAGTTTCCATATTAATACATTTCTGAATTAATACCTGTGCTTCTTGTGACATTTCTGCTACGTTATAGACTTTATCATTAATTGTTACTTGCATTTATCTTTCCTTATTATTTTTATAATGTTTTATGTGTTTTATTTTCTAAGTTAAGGACGCTTCTGGCTTCGATGGTGCTTGGTTCTACTCATGCTCTACACCTCTATGGTTACGGATTTCTTAAAGACCCAACCACTAGAAAATAAGTCCATGCGCTCTTGAACACTTAAGCCTTGTTTGACAATTACCACCCCTTCTCTCGACCACACCTCAACCTTGATACTCTCTGGCTGCTCTTTGATGCGGTATTCATACTCGGCAAAGTTTAGAGGCTCAAATGGGCTTGTCAGGTGCCACGAGTCGGAAATGTGTAAGTGTCGCCCCTCGATCAGCTTCCCCGCCCCGT
>Ga0222691_1000044_pt1 | contig 59477 bp, 76 predicted proteins | sample AntAcemetage1237_FD_179839 | JGI IMG/M metagenome (GOLD analysis project Ga0222691, IMG submission 179839) | Saline water microbial communities from Ace Lake, Antarctica - #1237 | ecosystem: Environmental > Aquatic > Non-marine Saline and Alkaline > Saline | place: Antarctica: Ace Lake... | reverse complement strand
CGCGGCGACCATTGCGTCAAGCACTTTGGTCCCGTCTTGCATTGATCCGAGGACCGCCGATGAGTCGTCTACGACGACGTCGTCTCGGATGATTTGGATTCTTACTGAGTCTGCCATTATTTAACCTACTGATATTTTAAGAGTGCCGCTGTCGTTCCAAAGTGCTCCGGCAACGGTGGGATCAGACGTAGGTAAATTGCTAGCCAGTATAAGCCCTTGTCTCCCGGTCCCGTATCCTGTACCACCTTGGAGAATTAAATCACCTCCGTCAGCAGCACCGGCACTAGCTGATGCTCCGTCACCAGCCGTTATCACGACATCGCCGCCAACAATTACATTGGTAGAAAGTTCCTCGGCTGTTTGTCCAGTGATCGAGAGAGTTTCATTGCCTTGGTTTCCGTTGCTCGATTGTGGAATAGATATAGAGAAACTACCAGCGGTATTACCGATCAGTTGGACGTCAAAACTACTCGTGATTATTTGAGCCATTATCTGGTTTGTTACGTTGCTAAACTCCACGTTTCCCATCAGTCTAACAGGCGCGCCTTTTAGGCTTATCCTCGCAGACGCAGCTCCGACAGTGGCATCTAGTACCGGGTTAGAACCTTCCATATAAATTCGAAATAATCTACTGGCTGCACCTTGTAGATAGATATTACCGAGTTTGTCGACCCAAGTCAGATTAGTCCCAGCATTATCCTGCCACTCAGTCAAGTTGGCCGTTTGACTTGCTGCGGCTTTGACTGTTAGAGGGACTTCAGTCGCTAGTGAAGCAGTCAAAACAAGAGGCGACCCTGCACCACCTAGAGCGTCAAAATCAATGTCTCCCGTCCCCGCCGTGATCGCACCGCTTGTGATGTCGGCGGATTGCAACGCGGTGTCAGCAAGTGCCCCCTGTGCCGCTGTGGCGTAGTTCGCTGCCAGTCCATCGACATAAGACACTGACGCAACATCGGCATCTCCAATGATCGCGTTGATTTCAGCAAGGGTGTCAATGTCCTCGCTTGTCAACGCTGTAATCGCAGCGATCAGCCCATCGACGTCCGCAGTCGAGTACACACCGATCAACGTCCGAAACGTCGCGGCGCTCGTGAGAGCGTCGGTGCGAATTTGCGATAGATCGAGGGATGTGCCAGACATTAGAAAAGTCGGAGTAGGCGGTTTTGGATGCGTAGTGGGCTAAGGAGGCTGGTGCGGGTTCAATCTTCGTCGTCGTGATGCCGCTCAAAGTCAGTATGTGATTCTTCAAAAAATCGTGTCGCGTTTCGCTTGATGTCTTGCACGTTGCGATCGATCCTGTTGAGCACTTCGGTGTTGCTGTGAGCGTCGTTGCCTGCTTCCTCGATGCTCGTTTCGACCCGGTGCAGAACGTGGTTTTGTTTCTCGAGTGCGTCCGTTTGGCCACGAATCAGTAACATCATTGAGTCAATCGCCGAGTCCAACTTAGAAAGGTGGATAACGATCTGATCTTTGATCGGCGTCAGGAAATTCGGCCCCAGCCATGCGACTGCTTTCACGATCCCGAATACAAGTCCGATTAACAAAACTGTCGGTAGTCCGTAATTGAAAGCCTTTTCGATTACTTCTGAAACTGTCATCTGGGATCGCTCTTGAGGTAGTCCTCAATGCGACCAAGGCCGACTGAGATTGTTTCGTCCGTGTAGTTGACCGGGGCCACTGGGGGCGGCGTTGGTGTCGGCGAGTCATCGTGATTCGCGAGTAGGTATCCGCCGAGACCGGCGACTGCGGCCATCGCTACGGCGGGCAACAGTGATTGCTTTTCCTGCTGAGGCGGCGATTGCATGATGATCGGCGCGGGGTATGTCGTGTTGGTATCGCCCAAGATTGTTTGCCTCATTTCGTCATCGTCTTTCACGGACTCATCCCAATCCCAAAGCTGTTTTCTTACTTTGCTAGATTCCGCTTCCTGATTCTTGCGTTGCTCCTCCGCTGTCGCTTGCATCGACTCCACTGCCGTCAGTTCCGCTAGCTGTTGGATCTTCCCCCGACCGTGCAAAAATGTCTCGAATCTCTTCTTCCAGTCCGGCGTTGAAGTCGTCAAGTTCTTTCTCCGTGTCTGCAAGAATGGAAGAAACAAGCTGCAAGGATTTCGCATGGAAACCCTCACGAGCTTGTTGGTTTGCTTTGATGATCGCCTGTGCGGCGTCGTCAAACTCACTCACTTAAGCGCCAGCGGGTTGCATCGAAGGCGGGGCAATCGGCGTGGCCATCACACCACTGATCGCACGACTTTCTTCCGTGCCCATTTCGTTATGAGTCCGGGCCACACCGGCTTGAAGCGAACCCATTGCGATGTTCGCGATGTTTCGGCCGCTGAGGTTGGTGTTTTGCACGTTGCCCGCCGATTCATTCATCAGCAAGGTTCCGAAGCCTGGGGAAATGTCCATTGCAATTTCTCTTTCGATTGGAGGTAACGTTACAACCCCATCGCCAATGACGGGGCTTTCTGGCAATTGCTCGGCTGGCACTTATTCACCTTTCAGCGCGGTGACTAAGTGCAATAATTGTTCGGGGGTTTTGCACGCTTCTTCATTTGGTTGCGGCATTGATGACCCTTTGGAAATCGATCACGATCGGTTCGCCATCTTGGTATGTTTCGTCGTCGAGTACTTTGCCGGTTGCACCATTGACGAGCATGACTCGTTGCGGAGATGGCTTCGGCATCTGCCTAAGAACCATGACCGCAACTTGTTCGAGTTGCTCTTGCGTGATGCTTGCCGAATCACCGGGCGGCCCGCGTGGCCCGGCATCGCCCTTGGGGCCAACCGGCCCAGGTGCCCCCGGCTTTGATTCACAATCACACTCACACTTCGGAGTGCCGATTCGATCCGCGATCGCGTCGACCAGTCCGTCGACATCAAGAGAAGGTGCCGGCGCGTCCACCGGCGGATTAGATGGCGGCTGTCCAAAGTAGTCAGGCCCAGGCACGTAGCCTTGATCGTTCGTTGATGGCTGCGGCGATGGCTGCGGTGATGGTTGTCTTGGGCGTGGCGTGCATTGGCCACCGAAACATCCTGCGGTGATCGTTTGCTCCTCGGTCACCGGCGTGCCACGTCTGCCGAACAATCGACCGAGCAATCCTGACCGCTGAAAAAACGATCGAGTCTGTGTGTACGTGACCGCAACAGCGTCGTTCTTGCCTCCGCCCCAAATCGTGCCTACGTATTCGCCAGCCGCGTTGAGTACCGCCCCGCCACTGTCGCCCGATCGGCTTCGTCGGCCTGTGTAAAACCCTGAGTCTTGTTGGCTAACCGCTGAGCCGTAGGACGTGAGACGAGCCGACCAAATGTCAAACTTGTTGTGGCCGAATCCCATGACGAAGACGACTTCACCCGGTTCGGGCTGTCGGCTGGCAAGCGGGATCGGCCGAACGTTGGGCGTCTCGGCAATCTGAATCAAATACTGATCGGCCGTCTTGTTCGCCAGGAATCCGCGACCGGAGAAAACCTGACCTGCGAAGTCAACAGTGGTCGTGGTCAAAACGCCTTCGGCGACAACATGCCGAGCTGTGACGATCGTTCGTTCGCCAATGTACGTTCCCGATCCTGCGTAACCGCCGCCGTCACGGCCACGGATATTCACGCGGCAGACTGACTTCGCCGCCTCTCTCACTGCCGCCGGGATCGGTTGGTCCGACTTCAGCCGGACTAGCCCGATTGATGCGTCGGTCTGCCGGCCAATGTTGGATTGCGAGATGCGACCCAATGACGTCTGCGGTTGCGCAAATACAGGCACCGGCAAAAAAAGCAAGACAATCAGGATAAAATCACGCACGGTCGATCTCCTCTGTGAGTTTGGTTGAGTCCTGGTCCCCGTGGACCCATCCCGCCAGATAGGCTTCGCGATAGATGCTTATCGAATCGCGGTGCTGTTGCCGCTTGGCAACTTCGATCCGCTCGTCGCAGTTGGTCCGGCGGAGGTAGCCGATGATTAAATGCAGGCCGAACAACGCAATGGACGCGGCAATGATTTGCCAAGGGAGTTGGATCAAGATTCCTTCTCCGCTGTCGCAAATCCGAGGTTGATCAACTCGTCGCTCAAAGTCGCATCGATTCCCAGCCGCCAGATATTTGCCACGGGCCGACCGAAAGAAATCACATCCGACAATGAGCGAGCCTCGCCAGTCGGGATATGCACCACGACTTCACAAGGCGGGTCGAGCATGTCAACCAAAGCATCGCGGGATTCAACCCCAGCTTCCGATTGCTCGCCACGCAGCTCGGGTGCCCAGCAATCCTTCAGCCGGAGCGTCATCGGCCACGGATGCGATAAGACTACCGTATCGCCGTCGATTACACGGTCGATCGTTGCGCGAGCAGTCAGGCCGAGTGGTGGGTGGGGCATGGGGTCGCCGTGAAAACAGGAATAGGCACCGTGAGTCAGACCACTCGAAGATAAGAACCCATCTGGCTCTGGGAAGAACAAGAACTCCGAAGTGTCGCAAGTTCGTATAAATTCGTTCAGTTTGGTAAGCGATCAGGTTCGCTTGGAGCCGTGCCGGTCGATGATCTGCTCTCGCAGGGTCTTCGCCGCCCTGGGTGACTGTGCAACCTTAGCGGCGATCCCTGGGTTCTGAGCCACCACGTTTTCGGTTTGCTCGCGAATCAATCTCTCGGACAATTTCGGGGCAGGCTTGGGCGGTGCGTTCTCATCGAGGTGATCGACGTTGACCGCGCCCTCGATTCGGTAGCCCTTGGCCTTGGCTGCGGCGCGAACGTCGCCGAGTCCTGATACCCAGGCGTGCGGGTCGTGATACTTTCCGAGTTGCCCGTTGTAGGTTTTGCCGGTGGTGTCGACGCCTGCCCGCTTGGCGATCGCGGTGATCTTGCTCATGTATTCGTCACTGTACTGTTGGCCGACGCGTCGATTTTCGGCAGCATTGAACACGGAATCGGTTCCCTTGGTGCCGGGTGGTTGCTGCATCGCGAGCATTAGTGCCATTCGCGGCGACTCGCCATTGAGAACCATGTCGAGCATCCGACCGGTCACATTCTTGTCGAGTGATTCTTGCAGCATGGATTCACGTTGCGTCAGCGAGATGCCGTGCTTGTCACATGCGGCGTCGAAGGCGTCGATGGTCTGCTTGATAGTCAAGGTGGATCATTCCTGTCGGGGGCGTTGATGGGGAGCGAATGAACGCAGCTTTCGAGTGCGTCGTTCAGAACGTTGGTCCTTGTAGGACTTGGAGAATCGCGAGGTGCTTTCACCATCGGGCGGGAGAACGGTGACGAGCACACCGGATCGACGGGCAATGACGAAGACACATTCTTTGTGAGACAGGTAGATTTTGTTGTCGTCGTGGCTGTTTCGGTGGATGGGCGTCACGTCCCGCATCATCCTGGCGACTTCGGCGGGAATGAGATCTGGCCGAATCTTGGCAACCCGAAAGCGGAACCGATCGATGGCATGTCGGCTGATTGTTAGCTCGACACGACCATCGTGAATTCGTTGCGTCCGCTTTCTCATGCCGCCTCCGCTGGAGCGTTTGCCTCGTTGGCTTGCATCGCTTGCTGGTTCATGGTGGCCTGCTGCATCGCCTGGGCTTGCATCATGGCTTGGTCTTCCGCGTCGATCATGTAGCGTGTTGGATCAATGTCCATCGCACGACCGAGGTCTTCCATGAACGCATTGAACGGCCCCGGCAGTCCCATGGACATCGCTTGTTGGGCGGTCGGCAGGAGGTATTGCGAGAGTTCGTTGAGTTGTGCGATTCGGGTGTCTTTGTTCGGCTTGCGTGCCGTGCCGGCTTCGACTCGGAAGTGAAACTCTCGTGTCACATCGGAGACGCTGCGGGTTTGAATCTGTTCGGCGAAGACGCGGGCTCCGATGTCCCCGATGATCGGTTGGACATCTTCGTACGTTCCGTCCCATCGCAGTAGTTGAATCTCACGAACCGCAGTGATGGACAACCAATCCTCCACGCGGGACGCCATGTCGTCGGGACGGATGTTGATATTGGATTGACGGTACTGGGCCTCGGCGGCCGATCGCATTTGTCGTGACGACGACCCGTACATCAGCTCGTTGAGTCCGAGTCGCTTGTCGATCTGGTCGTTGACTTGGGCGATCATGTTCCAGATGTCGACGTTGAACGTGGGAGCGGTCAAGAACGAGATGATCTCGTTGATGTTCTTGCCGGTGATTGCTTCCAGTTCGATCGTCGTGAAGGGTCCGCCGCCACCGACCAATTGGGACTTGAGGTTCTCCGCAGCGGACTTCTGGCAGGCGACGTAGATCTTGGATCCGGCAGCGACCCCATCGGCGAGGAACGACATGCACCAGTTGATGAACTTCATTTCGCCGATGCACGGCGCGGCCATGGACAGGGGCCAGGTCTTGCCCGGGTTCTCGTAGAACGTCAGTCGACAGATAGGCCAACCGCCATCGGTGTGAACGTCATCCCAGAACGGAGCGGGCCAAGCGGTCGCTTCGAGTGCCGCCGGGTTGGGTTCGGGAGGCGCCGACATCTCCGGCATCATTGGAAGACCGTCTTCCCCGATCACCATCTCGGGAGGTGCGACGAGTGGCAGTTCGTCAGGCAAATTCAGCGGGTAATGGCAGCCCGGGCAGATCGCCAAGTAGACGAAGTCACCGAGCAGTTCCAGTTCTGGCGAGAGTCCCTTTTGGTTTTCGAGGATTTGGAGGTTCTGGCCTGCGCCGTTCTTGGAAAAGAGATCGTAGTATTCCACGATTTCGTGCGATCGGTTGACGACCTTGCCGTTGCCGTGGCGTTTCTTTTGCCGTGGGTTTTCGCCGGTCAGTGCCGTGTTGGAGGCGTGCTTTCCCTTGAGTGAACCCGGTGGCAAATTGAATTTCTGTTCGACGACGTTTCGCGGGCTGGCGCGACGGACAGCGATCCAGGTCACGTCACGCCAGTAGCACGCATCGGGATCGATGATGAAGTCTTTGTTGGAGATGAAGCGACAAGCGGGGATACGTGGTCCGCCAGCGGGTGAAGACTCAAGGATGGGTTCGAGCAGTCCGAGCCCGGTGACGATGGCCTCGGTGATCGCGAGGCGTGCTTCATCCTGCTTGTGCCCTTCGTTTTGGTAGTAATTGGAGAGCGACTGCATCAAGATCGCGTGATCGTTGTTGATGTCGATGCGTCGTTGGTTCGCTCGAATGGCATTGTCGTACTGCTGCTGGAGCTGCGTGACCATGAATCCGACGTTAGGGTCTTGGATCTGTCCCGACTGCAATGCCGGGATAAGATCGAGGATCTGAGTCGCTTGCGGGTTGCCCGCGTAGAACGTGTCGATCGAGACGCCAGTGGACGGCCGCGACGTGACCGCGATCGTTGGGTTTTGGTGGTACAGTGCGGGGCCGAACATGGCGACCGCATCGAACATCCGGTTGAGTGAGATCTTGAACTGAGGAACGAGCGACGATCCCGCCAGGAATCCTTGGTCCGTGGATTCGGACGCCTGCTTGGCCATGCCCTCCCAAAAGTCCGACGCTTTGCCGTCGAAGAACCGACGTGCCTCATCGGCCACGCAATCGAATTCCTTTTTACGGTGCTCTGTGGCAGCCTTGATGGCCCCCTTCCAACGCTCCACCAATGGGGCGAATCGTCGTTTCGAGTTATTGCCGTCGGCGGTGATGGGATCGAAGTCGGTCATGGTTGCGTGGTACAGGCGTAGGGGGTGGTGGTGTCTACTTCAGGAGTTCCGCCATCTGTTCTTCCAGCTTGGCGATGCGATCCCAGAGTTCCTTCTCGTGGTCACTGAAGTCCCAGGTTCCAGGGTCTCGCAGTTCCGGCCGTCCCTTTGCGCGAGGGTCGTCGCAGTGCCGAATGGATTCGTAAACGATTCCGTTGATCGACATTTCGACGTTGACCGGGCTGACGGCGAGCACGATGGCGAGCACGTCAGTGACTTCGTTCTTGAGTCCGAGGCGATGGAAGATGACCGTTTGCCCACGGTGGGGCTGTGGCATTTTCCACGGCGTATCGGTGGTGTCGGTGGCGGTTGGGTTGATCGCGGGCTTTGGCATGGTTTTCCAATCGAGGAAGAGGGTTAAGTGGGCATGGGAGCAGACAGGTCGATGCCGCCATGGATGACGCCGAGAGCGCCACCCATTTGTTTTCGTCGCTTCGCTTGGCGTTCCCGCCACATCCGAACACGACGTTCGCCGGGGGTTTCGCGGGTTCGACGGGCGGGAGGTGCGTGGTACTTGAGTTCGTCGGCGGCTGCGTACTCATAGCAATTGCCAGCGACGAGCGGTTGGCCGTTGCGTCTTACAACAAGAGTCCCATTGGGGACGGTTGCGCAGAACACCTTTCCGGTGTAGTTCGTTGTGCTGAAATTCGGCTTGTCGTGTGCGTCACTAAGGCGGACGCTCGGAACAAGCCTCTCGATTACCGTGAAGAAATCACAGGTAGATTTGCAGGGCTTTCCTCTCACCATCCTTGACACGGCCGTCTCTGCCGACCGAACAGTGACAGATGCAGAACAACCGAGTTTGAGGAATAGTTCTTGGATGTCGTCGGCGAGGCGGGGGCTGGAGGTTCCGTATCGTCGAGCGTTCTTTTGTACCCACCCATCGCCAGCCATAGCGCCTTCCATAAACGACTCGATGACTTCTCTGCTTCCGTGTCGCACCCAGTCTGGAACGAACTTGGTGTAGCAGTCTCCGAACTGGCGAAGGTACGACCACAGTTGCTTGTTGGAGATCACGAAGCAGTCGCCCGATACAACGAAATGAAACGGTAGCTTTGAAAGCATTTCGCGAATCGCGTTGATGCCGTGTTCTTTTCTCTGTGCAATGCACACGCGATAGCCCTTTCCAGGGCAACGCACTGTTTTGTCCGCAGAGCCTTCGGCGATGTACCATCCCATGAACCGGGCGAAGTCGAGTCTGTTTAATTCGGCAGGCTTACCTGGTCGCGAATCCAGTTCTACCGCAGGCAGCACGAATGTCTTTGGTGAAACTGCGTTCCAGTTTTTTGCCGCCAGCTTTAACGCATAGCTTGGAGACAGGTCGCCCGCGAAACAGATAGATGGACCTGTCTTTTTTCGCCTTGCGGTGTCGGAGTAGTAAACCATCCGATGATTAGGAGTGACCATCGCATTGAGCTTCTGTGCGTGAACATGAACCATCGGTCCGTTGTGAGGTCTTTCAACAATTCGAGATGGATGCTGAAACTCAAGCGTATCGGTATCCAAGTTCACGGTCGCTAAACGGTCGCTGATACTGGCGTCTGCAAAACGCTTCCAGCCACTTTCAGTAAGGACTTCGGTTTGGTCACAGAAACACTCGACAGCGTGCGTAAATGCTTTGCGGTTGCCTTTATCGGTGATGACGCCACGGGTTCTCAGCTTTCGGAACCGCACCATTTCTTTTTCAAGGTTCGGGCACATCTCCTCGTCGTACATAAACTCCGGTAGCCCGGTGACTGGCGAGACGATCAACCGTTGTCGCAGTGCGGTTTCCCGGTAGACGATGTCGTCGCAGCCAGCACGGAAGCGAGAGCCGGTCTCCACGCACACGACGTTTCGTTCGGCCAGTTCGCTTTCGTAGATCTCTTGTGGACGCCGACCATCGCCGATGCCGGTGAGTCGACCACCGTGGGCGTCGATGACCATCGCTTGCAACCATCGATCGCCAACGGTTTGCGAGGCGAGTTGGGCAAAGATCGAGGCGTCACATTGCTGGCGATAGATTTCACGCACAGCAACGTGAATCATTGGTTCGGAGTCGTCGCCGCCCTCGGGTCGCAGGGTCGCGAACAGCAACGCGGCACAGGTGGAGAACCCAGGGTCAACAAACAATCTCAGACACCAATCGTCGGGGATTCGACGGGTGCGAAGGTACTCGCCGAACAACTCAGGATGCGATTCGCCGTAACGTTGGACGGCATGGATTTCCGGCGTGAACGTCGGGTACATCCGAACCGTGTCGGTGATGAGTTCTCCGAGGGCACGTTGCCGGTAGACATCGTCGCCCGCGTCCTTCCATCGCTTGATGTTTTCTTCGCGGGTATCGTCGGTCAGGTACGGGTTATCGAAAATGGTTCCGCGAACGACCGTCGTGGTAGGCACAGGTCCGCCGCGTGCGTGCTTCTCCGCTTCGTCGTCGGCCCGTTCGACGATACGAGGCAGCGCGTCGTTATCGAACAGCGGTAGGGCGGTCCATCGCAGGAGTCCCTTGCGGATCGAGAGACGGGCGATCATCTCGACGTACCATTCTTCGTTGGCGATGTCTTCATCGATATGAACGAGGTCGGCTTGGAACCCGGCATCTGGTTTCGCGGTCGACGAGAAGACGTGAATCTCCCAACCGTTCTCCATGTCGATCCGAGACAGGACGTTGCCCATCTTGGACTTCCAGTGGATTCTCTTAATCATTCGCGGTGGAAGGATCGGTGGGGCGGGCCGCCGTTGATCGGCGCGAGCAACATCGGAGGGAACCCAGGGATAATAGGGTTTCCAGATGCCGGTCTCTTCGTCTTGGATGATGTCGAACGCACCGGGCTTGAGGAGATACCGATAGGTGTTCAGCCTGATCTGCGATTCCTTGTAGACCACGATGGCCAGGATGCCATCTTTCTCGGGGTACTTGCCGTACGGGTCGCATCCACCGGCAGCTCGTCCGTCTTCCGAGTATCCGGCAATGGATTTGCCGATTTGGTTCCCGGCAACGAACACGGTCTCCTTGGCAGTGGATGCGTGGTACTGCTCTTGGATTTTGGAGGGGCGATAGATCCGCATCGCCTCCATGTCCCGGCGCTGGATCTCCGACGCTGCGGAGTGCATCTTGTGCAGGTGATACTCGTCGATCACGTAGTCGTTGGCTTCGCTGCCCGACTGCATCTCGTTGGCGGTGTCGAGGTGTGTCGAAAGATCGATGTCACTGAATTCGATGTCGTCAATCATAGTGCGTCGCCTTTGGAACGGGCGATCGCGTTGACGGTTTCGGGGTGATCGAGAGACAGCGTGTCGTTCGGCTTGGGCAGCATCCCGGCTTTGGTGCCGATGCTGACGACGAGGGCTTCGAGTTGGCGTCGGTCAAGTTTGTCGAGCGAGCCATCCTGCTTGTCCTCAGCGGCGATCAGCCGGTAGATTTTATCGAGTGTCTTCCCTCGCTCGGCACTGCCTGGTTTGGCCGCGTGGTAGTGGGCCATCGTCAGTTTCACCAGGCCGTAGTGACCGCCCAGGAATCTCATAAACCCGTCGATCAGCTCTTGGGTGTGCGGGTTGAATGATCCGCCACCCGCGAAGGCGTCGAGCGCTTCGAGTCCTGCCTCTTCAATCTTGGCGAGGCGGGGGTCGACCTTAGACTCCACATCTTCGGCGTGCTGAAGTGATCGGCACGCCTTGCAATTGGACTTGCGTCCGTCATGAGCCGACTCATCGACGTGGAATTCGTCGATGGGTTTTTCTTCCCCGCATAGCGTGCAGAACTTTTCGTCGCCCGGCGGATGCTCGGGCGTGAAAGCAGGTTCGTCAGCAGGGCGGGGCACGGCGGCTTCCTATTCCCACTCGGGATGCAAGATCACTTCAACGAGTTGGTCGAGGTTGGCCGCCGCAAGCGAGTCCACCAGGAAGGTGCCCATGAGAGTCCCATCGACTGGCGATCCGTCAACGATGGCCGGGTGACCGCTGGCGCCGGACGTGAACTGAATCCCCTCGCCGGCGCTGAGGTCAATCCCGGTGCCGTTCATCAACACCTTGGCCGGGCCTCGGTAGTAAGCCAGGAACAGGTCGTCGTCGGGACAGCCCGTCGCAGTAGGCAACAACGGGTCGACCACATAACAGAAGCGGTCTTCTGCACCACCGAGCGACGATGCCTTGCCGGTTCCAGCAAGCCCCGCACTGAGGTCGATCGTGACGATCTCACCGGGGTTGAGCTTGGAGCCGGTGGTGTTTCGCATGATGCGAGCGTGGGTCCGTCGACCGATCGCGGTGGCAACCAGCTTGGGATCGGAGGCGTCGATGACGTTCTCGTGAGAGATAACGACTTCGCGGCCTTCCAGATCGGAGTTGACCAAGCGTGTTTCATGGGTGCCCATGAGCGCTTCGCCTGGGCGGATGACGGTGACACCGTCTTTGATAACTGACATAGGATTCCTCGCGGAAGGTTTTGGATTGGTTCAGGATGGAGGGCAAACAACCACGCCCGGTGTGCGGGCGTGGCGACAATCAACAGCGAGGCTTAGGCAGCGACGATGGCCGACGCCGGCAACAGGAACAGGCAGTTGCGAGGGCTGCGGAAGACGAGGTTGCTGTTCGTTTGAACGGCGGTCTTCCAGAGTTGCAGATCCATGTCCCATTCCGGCCCGTCGATCTCGAACATCTGGTCATCGAGGCATCGCAGTTCCATGTCGGCCATGTTCATTCCGAAACCGTATCCAACGGGGATCGCGTTCTCGAATGAGCAGGTCACGCCGTCGACTTCAATCGTGTTTTTGAAGCCGAGTTTGTAGAGGTCGCCGCCGGTGGTGACTTCGATCGTTTGCAACGAAGTGGCGTGGCGTTTGAGCGAGAAGAAACTTGTGCGATCGGTCCAGAAGTTGGAGATCGCACCGTTCTTGTTGGTGTTGCGTTGGGCATGGATCAATCCATACTGCAGCGCGTCAACAAGTTTCTCCCCATCGGTCGGCGAGGCGGACGTGCCGAATCCGGTTCCGTCCCATTGCAGCATGAGCGGCGACCAGAAGTCGTACTCGGTGCCAGCGGTTCCTTCCGGCCAGGTCACGTTGGTCTCGTTTTGAGCGCCCCCGTATTCACCAAGACCGCATTCCAATCCGGCGTAGGTTCCCGTCGGCGAGACGACCTTGTCGGCACCGTTGCGAGCCCGTGCGGTATTGGTCGCGGCGTTGATGGTTTCCCCGTTCTGGCGAACCATCGACAACAGACCGTGCCAGCTATCGGGATTGGCGACGTTGTCACCATCGCCGTAGAACTGCGGGCCGAGCCCCTGTTCCATGGACGTGATGAGGTTTTGCTCGAAGTCGTCGAAGATCTTAATGACCGCCGAGTCGCCACGGTTCTGCTTGAGTTCCTTGCGGCTGATCGTGTCGTTGACTTCGTAACCGCGATAGTCCAACCGAGCGGTCTTGTACTGGTTGACCTGGTTGTAGTTACGCGCACGTTCGCCGTTGCTGCCAATCAGTCGGTGCAACTTGTGCTTGATCTTCCAGAACATTCCGAACCCACCTTGTCCGTACAAAATGTTGCCCGATTGCTGAAGCAGGGCCATCATTTGCAGGTTGCGGGTACAGGCATCGGTGATGCCCTCGAGAATGTTGGTGCGGTTTGACTGGAGTTGGCGTTCGGTTAGCCGCCCGTCAAAAAGTCCGAGTACCTGTTCGGGCATCGTAACGTTCCTCTGTGATTCGTAATCGGAGATGTGGAGGCGACGGCTTCAAAGTCCGCCGTGGCGTCTCGCTATAACGTGCCCTCTTGTTTCATTCCGCTTGCGACCAATTGCCCATAGGACATGCGTGATGCGCCAGCGGGTGAACCGCCCGGTCCATCGTTCACACCGGCGGCGGAAGTTGGTCGAGCGGGAGCGCCGTTGCGTTGACCGAGCATTTGACGGCGGACATCGGCGGCGGTGGTTTGAGTCGCAGCGGGTTGTTGTTGACCGGCAGGCACCGTAGCGGGGCGAGCGGGAACTGGCGCAGCGGCAGGTTGGTTGGGTGTGATTCCGGCGGCGGCTTGTTGTGCTTGGAATAACTGCGTGGCGAGTTGAATCCGTTTGGCCATGTTGGTCACGCCGTACTGCTCCTTCGTGGACTCGAAGATCGAATGGAACTGGCGGCCGGCGGCGGTCGGTTGGTTCGATGGCTGGCCGGAGTACGGGTCTTTTTCGTACAGCCAATCCGAGTTGCTGGTGAGGAATTCCTGTTCGGCGCGCTGTTCGGTGGTGACCTGCTCGCGTTGTTCCAGTCGACCATCGAGGTGTGAGTCGAGCATCGTTTGGAACTGTTGCTCGATCGCTTCGGAGAGGCGTCGTGGATCGCTGACAACTTCGTCCCACTTGGCACGGGCGCGAATGTAAGCGTTCGATTTCTCGATCAGACTCGGGGGCGTGCCGTTCTTCCATCCGGTCGCCCGTCCGTTGTCATCCTTTTCGATGAACGGATCGATCTCGTCTTGGGCAATCTCGGGCCAATCGGATGCCATCTGGGCGAACAACGAAGAGGGTTGCTCGGGAGCGGTCGGCGTATCGGGCTGCGCAGGAGAGGCTTGCCCGACGTGATTGGTGTAGGCGGTTTGGAAGTAACGCGCCTGTTGAACGGCTTCCTGGGCACGCATCCGCTCTTGACGCAGCGATTCCATGACGCGTTGCTGGGCCTGCTCGGGCGACTCCAGGTTTTCAAAACCGAGTTCGCGATAGGGCGCTTGCCAATCATCGGCGGCGGAATCATCGGTAGCGTTTGCGCCAACACCCACTTCATCGATCGCGTTGTCGTCGACCGCATCGACCGCTTGGTCATCGACCGAGGCCACGTCGGTTTGATCGATCGCATCGTCGACTACGACATCGGTTTCGTTGTCAATCGCGTCGTCGTTGGTGGTGTCTTCGACAGGCATTGCGTCGGCTTTCCCAAGAATTCATTGCGTCTGTAAAGGCAGTTCAGCTTTTGCAATGAAACCGACGAGTGGTAAAGCAGCAATAGTTTTTCGGTGTTTGTGTCGCAACTTCGTATAAAGTCGTTAAGATTTGTACAGTTTTGTTTGCTCACGGAAGGGCAGTTTCAGCACACCATGGTGGGAATGATCGCATGACTGCGACGAAGAAGACGGTGGCTACAAGCCACGAGGCGCAAGAGATTTGGGGCGATCAGGATGTCGCTGAGGAGACAACCCTGATGACGCTACCGCAGCTTGCGAAAGCGATGGAGAAGGCGGGTGTCATCAATTGCACGTATCGCACGTATCAGCGATGGGCAACCGGCGGGCTCTCACGGAAGAAGAAGAAGCATTCCAAGACACTGAAGATCCAGTGGATCGGCAACGTCCGCTACAGCACGATCCGCTGGGCGAAAGAATTCATCGGCTCGAAGTCCGGTTAGGCGGACGCTGCCAGTTGCCGCAGGGTTTCAACTCGGAATGGATTGACACCGAGGACTTTTTTCAGCGCCGTGCTATTGATCGGCGGGAACCCGGCCACTGCAAAGGCGGCGAGTCGAACGACATCGGTGTCGGAGAACGCGATCTTCTCTCGTTTTTCCTTCAGGTTGGTGCCGTGTCGTTGGATGTGCTCGCGCCGCAATAGTGCTTCGATCTCGCAGGCAATCGACTTGGCGGATCGGCCTTCGACCAGTTGATCGAGGGAGTATTCCCCGAAGGTGCGGCGGTCCATGTCAGGGATCAGTTCCCGAATCCCGTTGGTCCGCTTGCTGTCGAACTTCCACCCCGGCGGTGGTGAGCCGAGGTATTGGCCACGTTCACGGAGCTGGGCGAGAGCTTCCTTGGTCCGCTCGGAGATTAGTTCGCGTTCAAACTGATTGACTGCCCCGAGGATGTGGAAGATTAGTTTGCCCACTGGCGTGTCGAAGTCCATGCCGATGTCGAGCAGCACGACCTTGATGCCGGCTTCATTGAACACGTCGAGCGTGTTGACCGTGTCGGGCATGGATCGAAACATCCGTGACATTTTGGACGCGACGACGGTGTCGCCTCGTTCGAGCATGGTCAACAGGAGACTCCCCTGCGGACGTTGGAACAGGCGTGTCTTGCCTGAGACGGACTCGTCGTTGAGCATTCGCACAAACTTCGCGTCAGGATTGTCCTTGAATGTTCGGTCAAACCACTCGCGGCATTGTCGCTGCTGCACTTCGGCAGAAATCGATTGGTCGGCGGTCGATTCACGACCATATCCTATGACTTTCATTTCCGATCTTTCTCCTTCGTAAAGAGTTCGGCGGCTTTCACCGCATCGGGATTGTTACGGGCGATTTGTAATTGCGCGTCGAGTTCAGCGGCGTGCCCAGTTCCGCCGAGATCACGCAGGAATCTCTTGCCATTTCGACGGCAGTTGTGATCCACCTTGTTGATGAGAGTGGATTGCTGGCGAGTCGTCAGATCGGGAAGAGGCATGGTATTCTTTTGATGACAGTCTGGTGTGTTATCCTGCGCGGCGCAGGGTAATTACTTGTTATCCGCACTTGATGAACGTCACCCAGTGCGTTGTTGCTGCCTTGCCGGACTTGTGCCCGAACGTAACAATCCAATGCAACCGAGTTGCGGGTAAAGGTTTTTGAAGTGGGAAATCAACTGGCCGCAACCGGTTGATTGGAAGCGTTACGACGACGACTTCCGCTTGAAGTGCATCGTCATCTGATCATCACTGAATCCTGTCGGCGTGATGTCGCTATCGGGATTGCACGTATGCCACGCGAACAGCAAGTCTTTCGCTGCCGCGATGTGAATGAACTTTTTCGTGAACCACTGAAAGTCGTCAAACCACTGCTCCGGCGATCGCTCTTTCTCCGGACCGTTCCAAAACAGCCCGTAGTAAACTTCGCGGAACAAAACGTCACCGCCGATCTCTTGGTGCAATGCTGACAACACCGCTTCCGTCACTTCTTTCCGGGTTTTCGTAATCATGGTTTTACTGGTCGCGATCGTAACAAGCCGTTGAAAAAGACGACGGCTTTGGGTTGGTTGGTGATGGTTACGTTTTCTCGCCGTCGCTTTTTATCGGCAGCGTTCCCCTGACCTAGAACAGCACTTGTTGCGCTAAGCGTTTCTCTGCAATCTCGCAATACTCCGGGTTCACTTCGATCCCGATGTATCGCCGTCCGTTGTGCTTTGCCATCTTCGCCGTCGATTTCCTCGATCCTTCCGCGATGGTTCGGGGGCATCCCCGGACACAATCGGCGAAGCATCGCCAGCCCTTCGTCTATCACTTCCACTTGGTCGCCAACTTTTAACTCTGCCATTGGTGTTCCTCTCTCGTTCCATCAGGGTGGATGATTATCAATTCTGCATATTCCCAACTGCCTTGGTTGCGGCACCACTGCCTTGCTTGCTGGCGTTTCGCAAACTTGCCGAGTGTCCGAATGACACTGCGGCGTTCGTCTGCTGGGCAACCTTTGACGACATAAACAGGCTCGTTTGACTTTCGTGGTCGGCCCTTAATTTTACCCATTGCTCTTGCTGCTGCCTTTGTCTGGCAGGGTAAATCCAGCGTCTACAAGATCCGATAGCGGTATCCGAATTTCAAGATTCACATGCCCGCCGTCGCCTTCGACGATAAACACGTTTCGATCCCAGTCGATCCCGAACCCGCCGCATGACTTCCAGTGCGTTTCGATTTCTCGGCCCGCAACGATTCCCTCGTCGTCAATGTCATCCCACATAATCGCACCGCACGAACAATTGATTGATCCCGTTTGCGGTCAAGATCAATCGGTTAGGTTTAGTTTTCCCGCCGCAAAACGGGATAATCAAAGCGTTACTCGTACTCTTTCAGGAACTTCTCGGCCTTCGCTACTGCTCTGGCATATTTGACAGCGGTTTCAAGTTTCGTACTTTTGAGAAATATGACGATCGCTCGGAGATTCTCACAAGCCTCTCTCAATTCGTATTCGTCGCAACCATCGGTGTCGTGACAAACGATTTGCTCAATTCCTACGATGGCGTGTTCGCCCACAAACATGAGCGTATTCGCCCGCTGATTTAACGCACAAAAGACATTGTACGATGCTTGTGAGTACGACTCGCACTCTGATGATGCTGACAGTTCAGCTATTTCACTGAATGACGTTGCTGTGATTTTGTGCATGAGACGAGTAACAATGCGATGAACGCGGATCGGCGATCATCTGGGGAGGGTTGTAAAATTGGTTTTTGGTTTTGTCTTTTGAGGATCAATGAGTGCCACGAAGCCGACCGGTTATCGCAAGCGTTCACACATGATTGGCGATATGGGAAAGGGCCATGTATTCTTCGTCGGTCAGCGAGCAGTCGTCGATTTCCCACTCGTGCTGGTCGATGAACGTAAGCCATGAAGTAATGATACTGATGCAGTCCTCGATGCCGAGATCGTAATCGATTCGCCCGTGTGGTGAAAAGGAAATCACGATTTTCCATGGATCGTTGGTGCATCCGGTCTGGTATCCGATGCCTGGCGTGATCGATGATTCATCGTACCGATCTAGGTTCGCCATCATACGGGCAGAGCAGCGGAACAGGAACATCAAGACCGGGCCGAGTTGGTCGCGTCGGAGAACGACAATGCAGGGTCGCCCTAGTCGCAGATGGACGAGCAGGTTTTCGGTTTGTTCCAGCAGGATTGGTGCGACGCCTTCGTCGTTGGGTCCGTTGCGTCCGTCGGGATACAATCGCAGCGCCCGTCCGTGTCGTTGTGCCTCGATCAATCCACGGGCAGCGAGTGTGTCACCGCTACGCATCCGATTGATTAGATTGGGAATGTCCATGATGTTCCTTGGTGGGTGGTTGTGGTTTTCAGGTGAGGCCGACTGCCTTCGCCATGTTTGTTGGGTCGATCAAAACAACTGGTCGCGATCCGTCGAATCCGGCGACCACTGCGTCCCAAACGCTAGTGGTCTCGTTCCACGCTTCCGACTGGAGTGACGCGATCGTGTCCTCTGGTTGCAGATGGTACATCGCGCCATTGCTCCAACGCACCGCCCCGCCTTCGAGCGAATCGACGCCGCCGAACCCGTCTCGAATCAGGTATCGCTCCCCGTCGTTCGCTTCGACAATGGCATCGGTTCCGGTCCTTCCGTAGTCTCGTTCGACGGATACGGATTCAATTAGTTTGGTCATCTTAATTCTCCAGAATGGTATCGCTTCCTAGTCAACCCAAACCGCTTGGATTGTGCAGCCCCCGCCAACGAGCAGGCGAGCGAGATAGAGGGCCGAGGGTGGGCGACACGGATGCCGCCCGGTACAAGATGGGGAGGGGGGTGGTTGAGGATTATTCCCGCTTCGGATTGCGGGACATTGCCATGATAACCTCTTGGACGTTCGGCTCGTCGGCGTTGGTCACCACAATGGGCGATTCAAAGCACCGTTCGTTGTATTTCGACTGAACCCCGTCGCTGGCGTAGTTGATCGTCGCAGCGGATCGCCCCTTGATTGCGGCGGCCAGGTAACGGCAGTCAAACGTGGCCTTGAATTCCTCATCGTCGTGGCTCATTACCAGTTCCAGCCCCATCTCCTCCCCATTGTTGATCTTGGAAATGGCGAGTTGCTTATCGCATCGTTGGATCATATCGTCAATGTCGACTGGCGTTTCGGTGTCGGTTTCCACGAGCACTTGCCGCCAGGTTGGGAAGCGCCCATCGACCGGAGCCGCCACCACGTCGCCGGCGATCAGCCGTTGTTGGAACACGTCGATCGACTCGCCCAGCATGGCAGCGTAGCGGACCAGATCGGCGGGGACATTGACCGAAAACGGAACCAGTTCGTCTCCCGGTTTGTTTTCCTTGGCGCCGATGGCAAACTCCTGAGCCCCGAGGTGGTCGATCTTGCCTACCAGTAACCGACGACCATCGGTGGCGATGAAGTGTTCTTGCTCGACGAGGAACCCGCTCAATGCGTAGCGTCTGGACTCGGAATCAGTTCGGTCAGCGTAGCCCGCCATCTGCTTCACCACGTCGGCCGGGATGGTGACGAGGTATTCGCCCCGTTCATCCAGTGGTGCGTACTCACTGACGTGCTTGGCGTCTTTCTCGAACTCCATGCTGCCGAGCTTGTCGGACTCCAGTGACAGGGACTTGCCATCGTAGGTCGCGGCGATGTCGGCATTGGTTCCCGATGAGCGGATGAACTTGCCGTACTTTTTCACGTCGATCTCGATGGCCCCCTTGGCGTCACCTTCGCCGATGCAGATGGCGGGTGCGACGAGACACGGGCTGCCTTCGATGGGATGGAAGGCCCAGATCAATCCGCCGTCGGACGAGATACGGCACGTCTTTGGCTTGAACAAACGCAGGAAGGTGGCGAGTCGTTTTTGTGAGACGACGCTCGATGTTGCAGCGGACATAAGATTCTCCAGTGAAGTGAAAGGAACATGGTTGGCAGCGGTGTGCTGCTCGGTCGAACCAAGGTGGTTAGCGGGGTGGTCTGCCGATAAATAGACTTGGTTTTTCGATTCGAGGCGATACGATATGGCATCGCTTTACCCTCTAAGTGGATCAGTTACCCGTATTTGAGATCAGTTCAATGACCACCATTGTCGAGTCAACCACAATTATCCTTCCTGACAGCTTTGTCACTGATCGATGTATCAGTTCCCAGGCTGCGATCGGCGTCGAGAAGCTAGCGCAAAGGGTGTTGCAGGAGATCCCTGTTGCACTGACCAATGGTCGCGTTCACGATGCGATCACCTCTCTCTTGCCAGCTTCAGCGGCATCCGATGACCTGGGAATCGACGCGGGATCGTTTGGCACTAACTGCCCAGAACTCCTAGCGGGAGACCTCAAGGCAGCCGGGGCGACCACCCGGTACGCAAGGTTCCAGATCCCGGTGCCGGATCACTATCAGGACGGCGAGACGATCCAGTTGCGGCTGCGATGTGCGATGGAAACCACCGTTGCCGACACGACCTGCACGGTGGACTGTGAGGCGCGTAAGAGCGATGGGGCGGGCAGTGTCAGCGCGGAGTTGGTAACGACCGCAGCGGCGACGATGAACAGCCTGACGCCGGCCGATGTCGACTTCACCATTGATGCCAGTGGCGTTGACCCTGGCGATCTCTTGGACGTGCGGATCGCGGTCGCTTGTAACGACGCGGCCACGGGGACGGCGGTCACACCGGTGATCTACTCGGTCTCGCTTCTGTGCGATACTCGCGGTTGATCGAGTCCAGAAACGAAAAAACCCCCAGACCCGCCACCGAAGTGACGGGAAAGGGGGCTCTGGAGAGACGGTGGTTATTCCAAATTTTCGGCTGGCATGTCAGCGATCACCTCGGCAACGAGTGTCGGCCATCTTGCGATGTGCTCCTCGCTGTTGTGCTCTGCTTCCGCAATCTCGTTGGCGACTTCGTGGATCGCGTCGATGATCTGTGATACATCCGGCGATCCATCGAGCAAGACGCCTCGCTTGGCGGAATAGTCCCGCGCCCCCTGCCAGTTGGACGTGTAACTGTAAGTTGCGTTGACGATCGCTCGGCCGTCTTTGTGTTTGCGAACACCGATAAACCATCTGGTCATTCGGTTAGCTTGACACTCGATCTGTCCATCATGGGACTTGTCGCTGGCCGAGGCAAACATCGGCCAGTTTTCCTCATTGATCGTCACGGGTGGACGGCCGGTGAGCGTGATTGTTCTTGTGTTTGACATCGTGAAACCTGTAGATGTGTTGCAACATGAAAACCGTGTTGCGTCGGTACCGCAAGCGTCGCGGGCAGTCGAGCCCCTTACAGGGACTCTCGTGTTCACGGCGGTTACGCCTCTGTAGTGGAGTGTAAGCAGCCTGATGGGCCGAAGCAAGGTGGACCGCAGGGTGGTCAGCCCACTTGATAGCTGGGCTATCCTCGTTGCTTTGTAGTTGGTGAAAACAGCCATGCCGCATACGGCACGACGATAACGATCCCGATGATCGAACCGACCCACTCGGGGCCGATCCAATCGCAGGCTGTGTTGAACAGATCAAGCATCGACCACCTCGCTTGAGATGACTTCGACGATTTCGTATCCGTGTTCGTTCCAGTAACAATCCTCCGAGGCCCCCACAGCTCGCAGGACGGCCTCTTGGAACGTCGGCGGGTTATTGTGGCCGAACGGTCGTCCATCGTGAGCGCTGACCGTTGTGAGTTGCCAATCGCTCGTCCGGTCGGTTCGGGTGGCCCGGTGGATTAACAACTGGCCCCCAGATTCGTTGACTAGGCGAACGGCCTTGGCCCCAGCGGTGATGAACAACGCATTGCGTGCTCGTTTCCGCTTGGCCCATTTGCGTTGGGCAAGATCGCGTCGGAACTTCAGGTACGTCGGGTCGTCGCCGTGCTTGGCTTTGAGTGTTGCGGTGGTCATGATCGTTTGATTCCTATCCGTTGGCTGGGTTGAGAGACGAACGACGCTTGCAGTTGTCCATCGTGATCTTCAAGAAGCCCTTGAGATCGTCGATGTTGTAAGCCGTTTCGCCGTCAGCGTTCTTGAGTGTCATGTAGGGCGTCGGCGTGAAGCCGCCTTTGTTGAGCCAGCCCTTCATATCAAGGCAAGCGTAAAATGCCTCTTCGTGACCGCCATCTTCCAGTGCTTCAAAGATGCGAGCAAGACATGCGTTGGGGTCCATGATTGTTCTCCAGGTTTGTGTGGCGGTTTGTCCGCTACAAGGTGGTGAGGGGGGTGGTGAGTGGCCGACGTTTGTCAGATGCAACTCGCAAAGACTTGATAACAATCTCACGATGTTCATCATTGAAAGGGGCCAGGTCTTCAATGGGCTCTCCCATCATTTGCAGCACTCTTGCTGCGATCAGTGGATGTAGTTCCTCAAGCATCTTGAATCTCCAAAGTGAGTGAACGGTCTGTCTACAAAAAAAGCCCCCAGTCCGAAGACTGAGGGCTTGTAGCAAGGTGGTGACCGGGGTGGTTAGCTGGCCAATTGCAACGCAAGATCGTAAGCACGACGACCCATATCGGCAGCGGTCCCTCGCATCATCGAAACGACACGTTTCTCGTTATCCGATCCGTACTTGTGGCTCAAATACTGAGTGACCCCGTTGTACGCTGACCATGCCGTTAGATCGTTTGGCGATTGCCCCAAACCGTCAACGGCCATCCCCACCATGTCGTTGATGCGTTTGCCGATCTTCTTGCCGATCGCATCGTCGTCAATGTCAGGATCGACCGAGTTGACCATTTTGACATACGCTCGAATGTCCGACAGATTGACTTTGCATTCCATCATCGTGCGATACTGCTCGCCAGTCGCATTGAATTCGCGGTCGATCAGGTCGATGGTCTCTCGAATCGTCGACAACGCTTGCTCTTGCCCTTTGGTGTGACGGACACGAAGTAACTTCGATGCGTTGTTGCTCGTGGCCATCGCCAACGTGTTGCTGCAAACGACCCGTTGAGGCGTGAACCCCAAATACGTCGCTTGTGACCCATCGTGAGCGGTCGAGAGCATGAGATACTTGGCGATCTCGTCGCCCCCACCGACATCCACGTTGTCCCGAAGGATGCGAGCCATCACCCAATCAACGCGGCCCCCTTGCAGAGTCCCGGCGGTCTCGATCGACACTTCCCGAGTTTCGAGCCACGGTTGGAACCAATCGAACGCCTCCCGAGGTTGCAATGGCTGGTACTTGCTGCCGACGGTCCCAAGGGCCTTGTAAGACCCATCGGCATACCTACGCACAGTGACGTAAGACCCTTCAACTTCGTCACACGGTTGTCCGTCCTCTTCATCGAGAACGTAGAAGCAGCGGCCTTTGATGATCGTATCGTCCATGTCGGCGAGTCCGATGCAGGCGGCAATGTCGAATCGTCGATCATCGTCTTCGGGAATCACCGTTCCCTCTTTGTGCCATGCGGACTGTCCGACCATGAGTCCCTTATCGAAGTAAGCGGGCATTGTATCAATCTCCAGAATGAACCAGGTGCTACCGAGCCAAGTGCCCGGTGCTGTCGGTCCAAGGTGGGCAGGGGGGTGGTGGCTGGCGGAATTCAATTCAAGTCAATCGATGCAATGGAAACGCGACTGACGGATTGCGATTTAACGCGACTGGCGGATTTCGATAGACGTATCGCGTTCGCATCGCAACGCATCCATGACCAACCACCCCCCTCGGCACCTTGAAACGAACCCGGCGACAGACCGGGGCAAGACGTTCACTTGATTCACAAACTGGAGAATCACAATGACCACGAATCAGATCATTTCGGAAGTCGTCCATGGCAAAACGACTTTTACAGCACAGCTCACCACGTTCGGTGGACGATCCGATGCTACACCAGTTCTGCAATTGCAGGCTGGTGCCCGGGGGCGCTTCCGCTCCATCTATCGCGACGAATTGCACGCGATTCTTGGCGACGCTAAGACGTTCCAAAAGATGCTCGACGCGATGGACGCAGCCACGGCACAGCAGGCCGCGCCGAAAGTGGAAGCGCCGAAAGTGGAAGCGCCGACAGTGGAAGCGCCGACAGTTGCCATGCCGGCCATGCCGGCCATGCCGGCCGAGATGCTCGCAATGTTCGCCCAGTTCATATCATCGCAGGGGGGGGCGCCGTCAAACGAGGCGTCGGCGGCCGCTCAACCCGCGAAGCAGGCCAAGACGCCCGCTAAATCGGCATCAACGATGGGCGATCGAGTCAAGGCTCAACTGAACCGTTGAGTTCCACAAGGAAAAACACAACCGCTCGCCTCAACAATTGGGGCGAGCGGTTTTTTCGTGCGCCGATCCGATCAGGTCAAGGCAAATAAAAACCCCGCGTGATTGTGTGTCACGCGGGGTTTTCTCGTTTCTTAGCAATCCAATACGCCTAGCAACGCGCCGAACCGGATTGCTTTGCGGATGTCGACTAGCGACCGCTTCCACCATGCCACCGTGACTCCACGTTGTGCGGCGTATTCTGACTGCGTAGCGGTAGGATGCTCCACTAGCAGGCAAAGGGATTCGACTACCCAGCCCGGTGCGTCGTCACACTGCGCACCGAGTTCGTACAACGAAACGAGATGTTTAGCAAACTGCTCGTTATCCAGACGCAGGCGAGAGACGCGGATTGTGTCATCGCTATCGAGGTGGCTACTTTCGTAGTGATCGTTAGCCGTGTCATCACACCCGAACAGCGCTACGGGCATTCCATCTATCACGATCTGGTTGGAGCTCCAATAGCCACCTCGAATTTTGCGAGCGCTGCCGATCCATTGGCTAGCATTGGCCGGGACTGCAAGACGACCCCGCAACACCGCATCGACCACGCTCGTATACAGCTCGGACACGCACCAAGACACCGCATCGTCGACATTACCGGTTCTGTTATGATAGTATCGCTTCAACGCCTTCTCGAGCGCGGGCAGGGTCTCTTGGAACGACTCCGCAAGCAGGGCCGATTCCGCATCGTCCAGGGCACCACGCACAGCGTCCCGCGATGCGCTGAGGAATGCGGCGCACAGCTCATCCATCGTCGCGTCATCATCACCCAGCACGTCCGCCAGAGCTGCGTATCGCTCCGAATCATCACCGACGCCCCGCGCATCATCACGCCCCGTCCTATCGTGCTTGCGCCCCGCGGTTATGATGCCATCGTTGGTATCATCGCCAACGATGGCATCATCGCCATCGTCAAACGGTTCCAATCGCCGCACCACCGAGCCCTGCGGCATTGTCTCAGGTAACTCCCGGTCAGTTCGCCAAGGGCAGGCAAACGGAAAAGCAGCGCGTACGCCACCACACAGGTCTAATTCAGCAACTTTCATAATCCGATCCTTTAGGTTATCGGGATTGCGTTTGCGTCTGACAAAGTGTCAAACGTCTGGCGAGACGTTACGCGAGCTCGTTGCAGCAAGTCAATTCCGATTCTCGCAAGAATATTTTCCACAAGCGCAATTCCGAACACGCTACCGACGCTCAGATCCAACGATTCGCCTACTCAAACCGCTGCAGCAATTGTGGATAAGTATTCCTGGGAATCTCCTGGGATCGTTCTTGGATCGCCGAGAGAATCTTCTGCTGTTCGGCAAACCGGGCTCGGGGAAGAGCCATGCCTTATGTGCGTTGGCGGAGCAGTTGGTGTTATCGGGACGCAGTGTTCTCTTCACGACATGCAGCTTGTTGGTGCATCACAGCGTGAGCATCGAATTGAACGTGCCGAGCTATCGCGTGGAGAAGGCCAAGCAAGCAGTGAACGCTGGCAAATCCACTACCGACGAGGCACTCGCCAAGAACTCGTAACAGGGACATGCATTCGGTTTTATGGTGGAAACGAGATGCCTGATCCTTTTCGTTCGCGTTCGCCGTGCGTAAGTCAAGCAGCAGCAAGGAGTTACGTCGATGGGGGTGGCCCGACCCCGACCGGCCCCGCTGTATACTATATATCCCACCCAAACTATTTAGTCCCCCACAGGGCCAACGGTCGTTGAACTGGGGAAGCTGGGTAGACTGTGACTTATAAGGGGGGATTATCGCTTTGCTTCTGCGTTTACAGAACGGTTTCCAGTGATCCAGATTTGTGATTAAGGTTAATCACCGGCTCACACTCGCTGTTCAGGGGTTACCTGTCAGTCCACGCCGTCAGTCATTTGCAAGGGGTTTGCTGGCTCAGGGCTGACTTATGGGTTTCTCACCCGGCCTGAGCTTTCAGACTTTGGTGAAGCGGTTGGTGCTGAGGTGCTAGCTCATGGTGGCGCGGGGACCGCTTCGTCTGTTCCCCTGGTCGAGATGTTTCAAAACTTTCATCGGTTCTCGACACCCGACCTACGGATTCTTCAGTAAACGTCAACCAATTGGAAGGAAAAAAATCAAAAGTGTCGCAACTTCGTTCACTTTGGTTCGCGTTTCCTGTACTCTGGCTGTCTCAGAATGAGATTGTGTCTCAAAATGAGACGATGTTTACCGATTTCGAGTTAGTCACAGGTCAATGGGAGTGATGGAACATGCCAAAGCAAGTACGGGTTGAGACGCCAGAGGCTTTTTACAAGAGCCAACAGCAGAGCAAGAAGTCGATGTGGGACTGTCTCATGGATATCGGCACTGACTGGACATTTGAGCCCGGCGTTGATTTTGCGAAGGGGGCAACCCCCAGGTCTTTGATCGATCGCCTCAAAGGATGGCTTCGCAATCAAGGGCACGACTACAAGGTTCTCAGGAACGTCGGCAAGAACGGAGCTGTCACGATCCGCTTGGCGGAATGGACGCAAGAGGAAAGGGAGGTTCGGGATAAACGAGCAACAGCTCAGCGCCGTGGGTGGGCGGCCAAACGCCTTCGGGAGAAGCAGGATCAGGGATAGTCCTGCGATTCCCCAAGAGAGAACCCAGGGTGAGACACATCCTTTCAACCAAGCGGGTTTGAGTCCCGAGGCTCTGGGTTTTCTCTTTTCTTGCTGGGCGATCTGGGACCAAACGTGTCACCAGGCGGTGTATTTTGGGCACCCGCACTCGCTGCTTAGTGGATGTTTTCCACCAACTCCCTTGATCGTCGACCAATTGCCGCTATGATCCCCGAACAAAAACGAAGGCCGGCGAATGTGCTAACGACACAGATGCCGGACCATCTAAGCCAATCCCTCAGAATGGATTCACTTCAATGGCGCTTCCTCCGCACTCAGATATTAGTCATCTGGGAAGCTGCGCGGAGAACAAAGTTCAGAAATACAAGTGTATTCACGCGCTCACGCAGAAAGGAGGCGAGTCGATGAACTGACCGCGCATAAAAAAAAGCACGCTGGCAGGCGTGCTTGTTCCAAGTTTTCGTCGCTGATTGTTATACCCTAAGAAAGTTCCCAATCAGCTATTTCCAGATTACAAACCAACCCAGTGAGGGTGGCCGTTACCGGTATGGATGCACGATAGTGCCTGCCAGCGGCTAAGTCAAGGATTATTTGAAATGGCAAAAGCCCGATTTAGAGCAATTGAAGACGACGTTCTATACACCTGCGATGAACTACGGGAGATCCTCGGGAAGTCGATGGCCGAGGTGAAGCGATTCGTTCGCGAGCAATGTGTCCACTCCGAACCCTGGGAAGGATGCCTAATGGTTCTGGGTCTGGACTTCAAGAATGCGGTCATCGGCGCGACCAAAGTGGATACAGTGGAAGCTAAGGCCGAGCGTCGGCGGAAGTCGGGCGCGGCATCTCGGACAAAGGAATCGTCGAAAACCCCATGAATCATTGTGCGCCCACTGTGCGGGTGAGCGCGTTTTGGAAATCGTCGAAGGGCTGCTACTACTTGAAGTGGCGGCCCTTCGGCTCGCGGTCTGTTAAGACCCAGAAGACCGAAATCATCACCCGTTCCAAGAGATCGAAGCGAGCGGCCGATAAACTGGCCGACGAGCTTCAGAGCAAACTGAATTCCAAGCTGAATTCGGGGAACGAGGGATGGACGTGGGATCGTTTCTGCGATCGCTACCTGACTGACCATCTCAGTGACACATCGAGCGACAACCGATACAAGTGGTCTGCCGTCTGTAAACGCGTCGATGCCGTTGCGGGCCGGGACATTCAAGGGGAGTTCGTTCTTTCGGACGTGTCCCCTCTGTTCCTCGCCTCGGTGGAAACTGCGCTTCGACGGGGGATTGATGGCTTTAAGCCGATCGCGGTCGGATCGATCCCGAGTTACATGGCAACGCTCCGAAGCGGTCTTTCGTGGGCGGCTTCCCTGGAGTTGATGCGATACATGCCGCCGAATCGAAGACGTGGCCGACAAGAGCAGAACCTTCCTGCGATGCGGTTGATCCCGATCAGTGAGGAATCGCTGCGGAAGATGCAGGACGTTTGCCCGGGCCTGGTTGGATCCCGGTCGGCGGCGAGTGTTCAGGAATACCTGGAAGCTCTTTGGCTCAGTGGTTGTCGGATGCGAGAGCCGTTGGGGATGCACGCAACCCGCCGTGACTGGCATTACCCGATCGGACTCGACACGCCGACACCGATGATGTCGTGGACTTCCGCCCAGAAGAACCGGCGTGCGCAGGTCGCCAGGATTACCAACGACTTCGCATCGCACCTGCGGGAGCGGGCGGATCGGACGGAAGCGATTTACCAGCCGCGTTGCGAGACCGGCGAAGTGAAAGACCGAACCGCTCTGTCCAAGCTGATCTCCGCGATCGGAGCCAAGGCCGAGGTGATCGCCGAACCCGGGTCGCCACCGAAGACGGCCACGGCCAAACACTTCCGGTCGAGCATGGTCACGCGATGGAGCCTGCGTGGGATGCCTATCCAACTGTGCCAGGAGATCCTGCGGCATTCGAGCGAGACAACGACGCGGAAATTCTACGTCGGTGATCTGCAAGGGAAGATCGACTTCGATGAATCGCCGTACAAACAATCGTGATTTGGTGACCAGTTTGGTGACCACGGGAGTCTTCCTGACTTTGATTGGTTTTGAAAAGTGAAACATTTCTTATAAGTAGGGCTGACAGGAATCGAACCTGCACTCCAGTAAAGGAACTGGATCCTAAATCCCTTTGTCTTACGCTAGCCGTCTCTCAGCCTTCGTGAACCTGATTCGCGTGGGCTGTTTTGCGTATAGGAGGCAAGGGGATTCCTGCGTTTCGTGGCGTGAGCGTTGGTTCGCACGCCGTTTGGTGACCAATTTGGTGACCACGACATGGATGGGGATCGAGACACCTGAGTCGGGGGAAATGGATATTTGTCGGTTTGCAAAGAAATCCGAAACTTTTACCTGCGGTCAGCCTCGGTGCGCCGTCGCCATCCTTGGCTAGCCGGGTGCCGGTGATTGTCCGTGGTCACCGATCTGGAATCACGCAGCCGCTCGCTTAATCTTCCACTCGTGCGGTCGACAACTCAACTTTTGAAGGCTTCGGCCTACCCCGTTTCGTTTCGGCCGCACACTCCAGAACGAACCGGGGTTTTTTTGTGCTCGAAAGGAATGAGATGAATGTTCGTGATAATGAATCGTTGATGTTGGATGAAGCCCTCAACGAGATCGCCTCGATCGACAAGACCCAGGACGATGCGATGAAGCGACGCAAGATTGTTTGCGACGCCATCAAGGAAACGCTCAAGGGACATAACGTCGCTTTTAAGCACGGAGACAAGATTCGCACCGGCAACTTGGTGATGGAACTCGACAGTCTCTACGGTCTGAAGGTCAGCAAGGTCGAATGCGTCCCCACCTTTGAAGTCCTGATCCCACTGTCTAGCTGAGGTCGAACCAATCAAGGATTTGTAGATAGGCATGGCGGCGCGTCGTGGTGAAGCAAGCGACGTTACCGAAAGGTAGGAACCGGGGATTTGCCACCCCATTGTGACCCATCGAGGCGTAGCTCACTGGTAGAGCGGCCATTTAAGAAGCGTTTGCGGAAAGGTGGCGTGCGTCGGTTCGATTCCGATCGCCTCGAATGTTTTGAAAGTCCTGTTCTTCAACACCAAAGGGAGTGTGGCGTGTTGGTTCTTAGTAGACGCATTGGTGAAGCCATCATGATTGGCAAGGACATCAAGGTCGTTGTCGTTGACATTCGTGGCGACAAGGTTCGTATCGGTATCGACGCGGATCGGACCATCGACATCCATCGGGATGACATTATTCAAACCCAACCCAAGAATGAAAGTAATGATAAGTGATTCAGTTCACCGCTATTGAACGTTTTGATGCTGGCACCAACGAAGAGTATCACGCTGGGCCAGGCGTCAGTAACTCGAAGATGAGCAGGTTCCTCGATGACCCGGCTCTGTACGACGGTCTTTACAACACGGGTCTGATCGAACCCAGTGGCGATACGCCGGATAGATTGCTCGGCACCGCCCTTCATGAGATGACGCTCGAGGGTGGGCTGCAAACGTCGACCGTGCTGGATCCCGAAGTGACCGGGGTTTCGCGTAATGAGTATTTGAAGATCGCCTCGAAGTTTCGGATCGCGACTCGGATTCCCGATCATGTGTTGAACGAGCAAGGTTATTGCCGTGGCAAGCCTTACACGGATTGGGCCAAGTTGCATAAGGGCAGCGTGTTGATGAAAAGCGAGGAGTTCGATCAGCTCGAGCAAAAGGTTCGATCGTCGGTCGTTGTTCCCGAGGGCCAGGTTGTCACGTCGAACGAGACGTACGATCAGCTTCGTGACATGGAGGACGCCTTGCGTGCTCACGACTCGGCCAATCGTCTGCTGTTCGGTGAAGGTGAAAGCGAGGTTCCGTTGATCGGCGAGCACGCGGGCACCGGCATTCTGACGCGATGCAAGTTGGATCGATATAGCGAGACGGCGATGGGCGGTTTCGTTGCCGACTTGAAGACCGTGCGGAGTGCATCACCGAAAGGGTTTGCCAACGCGGTCGCCGACTTCGGGTATGCCCGGCAACGAGTCTTGTACGGCAGCATGGTCAACGCGTTGCTGGGTCGCGAGGTTCCGTTTCACTTCGTCTGCGTTGAGAAAAAGAAACCTTATCGCGTGGAGGTCTACGAATTGGAACCGGCTTGGATCGATCAAGCGGTCGAAGAGATCGAGAAGGCGTTCCGTGGTCTGCGTCGATGCGAGTCGAGCGGTATCTGGAAGCACGAACATTACGGAGATGTGTTGTCGCTGCCAATGCCGAATTACCTGAACTACAAGAAAGAATGGGAGGCAAGCTGAATCCGACCTAAGACGAACTAATCTTCCTTTCCACAGAAATCAAATTGATATGAGTCAAGACAAACAAATTGCGAAGTCCGCCCCAACGATTCGCGATCATCTTTCGGGTGAACATTTTAAGAACGAGATCGCCAAGATACTCCCTGACCACATGACGCCCGAGCGGATGGTGCGGGTTGCTATTACGGCACTGACCCGCACTCCCAAACTGGCCCAGTGTTCTCAGGCTTCGTTCTTCGAGGCGATGATGAGCTTGAGCCAATGGGGACTCGAGCCCGATGGTCGCAGGGCGCACTTGATTCCCTATGGAACCACTTGCCAGCTCATCATTGACTACAAGGGATTGGTGGAACTGGCGTACCGATCCGGTGTTGTGTCGTCGATCCATGCCGACGTTGTCCATGAAGGCGACCTGTTTGAGTACAGCAAAGGCATCGTGGCCGATCATGTCCCGTGGTATTTGCGACGGGACGAGGACAAGCCGGAAAGCGAGGGTGATGTGATCGCGGTGTATTGCGAAGTCCGAATGAAGGACCGCGAACCCAAGTGCGAGGTCATGTCCAAGGATGCCGTTGAGGCAATCCGCAATCGGTCCAAGTCTGGCAACAACGGGCCATGGAAAACCGATTGGAGCGAAATGGCTAAAAAAACGGTGTTCCGTCGTGTGTCCAAGTGGTTGCCATTGTCGGCAGAGATTCGCGATGCGTTTGAGAAGGACGACGAGGATGTTGTGTTTGAAGGACACGTCCGATCGACCGGGATTCAACGACGCAAACTCGGCGACATGGGAAGCGGTTTGGACTTGTCGACAGAGATGCAAGAAGAATCGCCACTGATCGCCGAATCAGCGGACGGCAAGAGCGAAGCATTCGCATCGTACGAACGTCGTCTCCTGTCCGCATCGAGTCACGACGCGTTGATCGAGATCGGCGGCGAGTTCGATGGCGATGAAGATTTGAGCCCGGCGGAAAGCAAGCAGTTGGGCGAGTTGCTCAACGAGCTAGCCAAGAAGGATTAACCGCCGGCGTGGCGGTGAGGATGTTACTTCAACCAATTGGAAAAGAGGACTGATGTGATGGGACAAGTTTACGGAATGGAAGAGTTGACACTGTCGGCTATCGCGGAGATGGACGGCGGGCGGATTGGGGAGGCGAGGAAGCAAGCCCTCAAGCGTATCGCTCAGGACATGGACGATCGTCCCGGCGATGACCGGCCACGAAAGATCAACCTGGAAATCGCCACCATCCCGGTGATCGGCGAACGCCTACAATCGCAGCTCCCAGATGGGACGTTGCTCGTGTTCGGATCGGCAGACATCCACAGCATCGTCGGCTAATGAGCATCGAGCAATTCCTCGCTGATTACCTGACCCACGAGTCGGCACCGCTTCACCGTGAAACACTTCTCAATGAAGTGGTGCGAATCTGTCGGGTTAGCCCCGATGCTCCCAAGGGCAAGCGGTCTGATTGGCAGGACGGCCTGGACGCGCTCATCCAATCAGGCGACGTGATCGCTGCGGGTGAGCGAGTCCAGATCGTCCGGCGCGATCGCGGTGAAAGCTCGTCGGAACAACCCTCCCTGTTTTAGACCCAATTGAAAGGACACACGGATGAATTCAATCCCAGAGAAACGATTGGCAAGCCCCGGTCGTATGCCGAGCGACATCGACGGCGACGTACCTATTAGGACGTGCCGAAACTGCGGTCGGTGCCAATACGAAGACGAGATGCGGCGGATCAAGCCCTATCACGATTACGGGGATGGATACGACTTTGTTTGCCAGCAGTGTGTCGTAGACGTTGCATCGGAAGAAGAACTGGGAATGACTCTCAATGACTACGCGGCCGAGGCTCATGAAGCCAACTTGAAATGGTGGCACGATCCCAAGACCGGGGAGCGGATCGAACGCAACAGAGGCGAGCAGATGATGTTGATCGTCAGCGAGATCGCCGAGGCGATGGAAGGAGCTCGCAAAGACTTGATGGATGACAAGCTCCCGCACCGCAAGATGGAAGAGGTCGAGATGGCCGACGCGGTGATTCGCATTCTGGATTACTGCGGCGGTCACGGATTGGATCTGGAAGGAGCCTACCGGGAGAAGATGGCGTTCAATGCGCAGCGTGCCGACCACAAGGCAGAGCATCGGTTGGCCGATGGCGGGAAGAAATTCTAATCATGAGCAAGTCATCAACGATCGAGTGGGTGTTAATCGAAGACGAATTGCCTCCTGACAAGGAGCACGTTCTCGCCACCCTTCGCGACGGCGGTTACTTCACAGTCGTCCGGCGCAACGGCCCGCGACTCTACAGCAACGGGTCAGGTATGAAGATGGAAAAGATGAGGTATTGGGCACGAGTGGCGTACCCAGTCGAAGGTGAGAATATCCGTGTTTCAAAAAGGAAGAAAGCGAAATGAGTAACAATGCACCGCTGGGACTGATGCCAAGGCACATTTGGCTCGAGCACCGACGGAAAGAACTGTTAGCGGCCATGCGACTGTATAAGATCGCTGGCAAAACTGTGCCGGGTATATGGATCAACGAGTTCCTTGACCTGATGGCGGAGGGCGTTCGTTTTCCGGTGAATGGCGTTGAACCGTTTTTGGTGAATGAAAAGGAAGGGGTGGATAAACGTCGGATACCCGATCCAGGTGAAGGTTGGCGATTGATCGACCAAGCAACCGACACGCCCCAGCAAGGCGATGAGATTTGGCGACCCATCTCTAAAGATTGGGCCGGGAGAATGTACCCTTGCGACACGGACTACTTAAAGGACTCGCACTACCGTCGTCGCGTCGAGCCAAAGGCGGGCCGTTGGGTTCGCTGCAAAAACGGCTACCAGTTTGTCGACGGGCCACCTAATTATTACCCGTGGTATGAAGAACTACCGGAGATCGGTGAATGGATGGCTGGACCTGGTCGCGGGAACAATTACCTACTGCCGGTCGGGACTGAGATTGACGTCAGGGGAAGCAACGTGACTGCGAAGGTTGTGGCTATGGTCGCACATCAAATGCGATCGACCGCCGACGCTCTTCGCAATAAAACCACTTCCAATGCGGTTTGGCAAAAAAACGGCGGGAATGAAAATTTCGTTCATGAGTTCGCGGACGAACCCTACCGCGTGACCAAGTACCCCGATCCGCCGAGCGATGAGCAAGGGTGTGCGACATGAACGGGTTCAGCATCCTAACGCTGGTCAAAGACGAACATCGGTACGTCTTTATCTACACTGATGAGCAGGTTGATGAGGTGCGTCGTTCGATTGGTCGCATGGCATCCGATCCAGCTCTCAATCTCTCGTGGTACGACGCGGCGGGACTACAGAAGCGTATCCAACGCAGGGTCGATGAAGCGGCAGCGGAGGTGAATCCGTGAGTGCAAAACTTAACTTCCGCGTTGTTCACGGTCCCGGCGAAGGCACGAGCTACGTCGTTGATAGCAAAACGGCCAAGTCGTTGCAGATAGAACACGGCGGGATCATTCAGTGTTACGTCTACGGATGGGGCTGGGTGCGATGGAGCGAAGCGATGGAAGAACAGGTGAGCCCATCATGATTAGCGAACGCAAGTTCTGGATGGTCCTCGGTGAAGGCCCGCCGACGTACCGGCACTACACGCAGCACCAAGCGTGCATCGAAGCGGAGAGGCTCGCAAAGCTGCATCCCCATCAAACGTTCACGGTCATGGAGTCAGTGGCGTCCGTCGTGCGACAGAATGTGCTCTGGGCGAGGCACGACTCCGACGCGTCCGACGACAACCTTTTCGACATCCCATTCTGATCTAATTCAAGCGGTTCTCGAGAGATAAAACGATGGCAAAACGATTCACAGAAACCGGGAAATGGAAGGACCGTTGGTTCGTTTCACTAGCCCCTTGCCATAAGCTAGCTTGGGGCTTCGTTTGCGACGAATGCGACCACGCTGGGGTCATCGAAATTGTGGAGCCGATTGCCAATTTACAGATCGGTTGCGAGATCGATTGGGATGAGTTTGCGGGGGTCTGTGGCGACCGAATTGTGAAGCTCGATGACGGCAAATTTTGGGTCCGTGCGTTCTGCCATTTTCAGTACGGCGAACTGAACCCAGAAAACCGAGTTCACAAGAGCGTCTTGAATCGACTCGAGAAATTAGGTGTCGAAAAGAAGGGCCTTACAAGCGCCTTAGAAGGGTCTGCCGAAGGCGCTAAGGATAAGGACAAGGACAAGGACTCTAAGAATAATAAAACGAGCAAGCCAAAAATTGACGATTTGAAGGCAAACGAGATAATAGCCTCTGAGTGCCCGTCTAACGAGCTTGCGGAGATAGTTGACAACTGGGTCGGATATAAGATCGAACGGCGTCAGGGGTACAAGCCTCGCGGCCTGAGGGCTGTTTGTGTATCGATGCGAGAGTTCGCTGACCAACATGGTCTCGAGTCGCTTCGGGTCATGGTCAAGCGAGCGATGTCCAACGGGTGGGCCGGATGGGATTTTGGTGGCCGTCCCGAGAGTCGCGATGGCCCCAAAACTTTTGCCAAGCAGCGCGTCGAAAACAGTGCCCAAGCGATCAAGGATTTTGCAAATGGTTGAGGCAGACAAAAAAGATTTCGCGGTGACGATCACAGCGATGCTCGAGACGTTCGGCCAGGAGGGAACTCGGGCTCGGTTGCTGGGTTACTGGCTCGGGCTTCAGGACTTGGGTCTCGCGGAGGTTCAGCAGGCTGTTGCGACGTTGATCGCCACGTCGTCTCGGTTGCCGGTTCCGGCAGAGGTTCGGCAAGCGTGTCAAGGCGGATCGACGGAGGATCTGGCGATCGCGGCTTGGTCTGAAGTCCTGAAGGCGATGCCGCTGGGTTCGTACAAGAGCGTCGATTTCGAGGACCGTGCGATCAATGCGACGATTCGTGTGCTCGGCGGCTGGCCGGCAGCGCTGGAGAGTTGCGGCACGACCGAAGATGAGAAGTGGTACCGATTGAATTTCCTGAAGGCGTATCAGTCGTTTCGGAGGCAAGGGTGCGATGGCGAGGCGGGGGCTTGTTTGCCGGGCCTTGGTCAAGCAGAGGTGCGAGACGGTGTTTTGCAAGAGCCTGTGCCTCGCCGTATTGCGTGCGATCCCTCTCGTGCAAACTTACCCAGGATTCCAAATAAACCTTCTCAGCGACCAGCTATCGAGTCCGCTGGGATTTCCATGGACGGTTTAGTAAGGACGGTATCATGATGGAGACAGAACCACTTGTCACTTGCGAAGATCATCTAACCGGAACCGGCTTCCAAGATTTGATCGATCCGCGATTATCATGGTTGAAGCAAGAGCGGGCGATGGCAGTCGATAAACCAGGTGTGTTTGCGGTGCCGATGCAGAGGTTTCCTGATGGGTCAGTTCGTGCGAGACTCATCGCATCGTTGCCGGATTACCAGGGCGTGTTCGGAACACCTCAGCAAGAAGTTGTCTTCGATGCGAAGGTTTGTAGCCAAGCCAGTTTCGACTTGAGTAAGTATCGCATTGAGATGCGAAAGGCGAGGTCACGTCAACTGAAGTTCATGTACGAACGTGCGTCGTTCGGTTCGGCTTGCTTCTTTTTGATTCACTGGAACCGTCGTGAACTGAAAACAAAGGTGATTCCAGCGATCACGTACGCGTTCCCGGTTCGAGACAATCATCCATTCTGGAAGATGTTCGAGACTGGGTCGGAGAAAGCGATCAAGCGATCTCATTGCGAGACTTACGCAGTGGAGGTGCCATGGACTACGATGGGCGCCGAGAGAACATTGAGGCCCGACATCTACCATGCGTCCCGCGCGATTGCGTTAATGAACCGAGGTCGTAGCTTTAGCCTGTGGATACCGGATTTTGTGAACGCTTGCGATATGTGGTCGCGAGCGGAAGACTAAACCCAAACCGAAAGACGTAACCGCAATGCCGGATCAATCAATTGTTACCACGCCTGTACTCGACGCATGTTGTGGTAGCAAGATGTTTTGGTTCGACCGTGACGACGAACGAGCGACGTTCATGGACAAGCGAAGCGAGCGCCACACGTTGCCGGACAAGTCCAGCAAGGGCGGCAGTCGTGAGTTGATCGTCGATCCTGATTTGATCGCGGACTTTACGGACATGCCATTTGCGGATGATACGTTCGCGTTGGTCGTTTTCGATCCGCCGCACTTCGGCCGGAACGGTGCGAAAGGCTGGATAGCGAAAAAGTACGGAACGCTTGGCGAAAATTGGCGGGAGGAAATAACGTCGGGATTCCGCGAATGTTTCCGAGTGTTGCGGCCAGAAGGAACGTTGGTTTTTAAGTGGAACGAAGACGAGGTGTCGGTGGGTGACATCCTCAAGCTGACACCCGAGAAACCGCTTTTCGGCAGCAAGTACGGGAAGCATTACAAATCACATTGGATCGTATTTTTGAAGGCCACGTAGGTCGTGGTAACGCTCGAATTGTCCCGCCATCGCGAGAAAAAACTATGACCAAACCAATAAACTTAATCGGCAAATCCGCAGCAACAAATTGTTCTCTGGTCTTCAACTACGGTGGAGGTCGCCAAACCGTTGCGATGTGCATCATGATAGCCAAAGGCGTTTTGCCGAAGCCTGATGTTGTCGTAATGGCAGACACCAGCCGAGAAAATCCGACGACATGGGAATACCTCGAAAAGTACACTCAACCGATGATGACCGAACTCGGATGTCCTGTCGAAGTGGCAAGCCACGATCTAGCCACGGTCGACATGTATTCCGGCAACGGTGATCTGTTGCTCCCTGTGTTCACACAGACCGGAAAGTTGAAAACATATTGCAGTAACGAATGGAAGAAACGTGTCGTTGATCGACACTTGCGGGCCAAAGGAATCAAGGGCGGAACGCGTTGGCTAGGCTTTGGAATCGAAGAAAAGAAGCGATGGAAGGGCTTGCATCACAAGACCGAAGGTCGATGGACAACGGTTTGTCCGTTGGTCGATTTGATGCTAAACACTCACTCATGTTTAACGATCATTAAAGAGTTTGGTTGGCCGTTGCCTAAGCAGTCGTCTTGCTGGATGTGCCCGCACAAGCGCAACGCCGAATGGCGTGACATCCGTGACAACTACCCCGAGCAATGGCAGAAAGCCATTGAAACGGACAGCGAAGTTCGCGAAGCGGACGAGCAAGGCGGTGTTTTCTTGCATCACAGTCGAGTGCCTCTAGCCGAAGCGGATATTGACTACGACGAATCGGCAGAAAAGGTGCAGCAATGCACGCTCGGCATGTGTTTCGTGTAAAGAAGATCCAGAGAACTTGTTATTCCCCTGCGCGCAGTGATGCGGCGTGTTGGGGATTTTCTGTTTTCGCAGACAAGAACAACGGCGGATTGGCCAAGCATCCTTTGCCGTGCAGCAAGTGCTTGCCGATCTTGCCTGGGCAAATGTTGTAATTTGATCGCAGTAACAAACACCCACAATTTCCGTCTGAATCGTATGCAGCAAAGTGCTGGCATAAGTGGCAAATTGGCAGACATCGCCGTAGATGACTCCGATCAATCTTCCTAGAAATCATTTGCGTTCGAAATTCATTTTAATGGTTGTTAAATCGACAGTGGTTGTTTCAAACACTGGTTGAAATCGCCATTCGCGAAACCCGCCGCCCCACTCTATTTGTGTTCGCGGCCCGATCAAACCGGCATATTCGCCAGCGTCGATTTCAACCCCGGAATCCGAATAGTAATCCCAGGTCTGAGTGTTAAAAATACTGCGTTCAGCTACCCCGTAGCTCGGCCCTCCGCCGTAGATATTTGGCACGATTGCAGTGAAACGAACACCCAGGAACGTGAGCGTTAGTACGCGAATGTTGCTGACGCTTTCAACGATCGGAAAGACAACCTCGTTGACAGTCTTTTCAACAGTGCGGCTCGGCGATCTTCGCCAGCCGCTTGAGGCGTGGTGCGATGAGCACGGCGTAAAACAATCCACGGCAATTCGCAAGGCGATTGCAGCGATGCTAGAAGCACCTGAGCCACCAATGAACGACAACGTCAGAAACTTGCGGCAGTTCCGTGAGATACGCTGTAAGCATTGCGGGCGAAAGACGATGCACATGGGCGACGTTTGTTATGCGTGCAATCAAAGGCGAGAGTCGTCGTAACGCTGCCGTTAAAAAGCGACGGCGAGAAGACGTAAAACCAAACCAACCAACTTAAAGCCGTCGTCTTTTTCAACGGCTTGTTAGGATCGCGACCATGAGTCAGGAAGCAGTAGACGCAATCAAGATGCTCGATGTGGCCGGAGCACCGTCGTTCATTACTTGCGAGTCATCGCCGAATCATTCACCGAGGGTAGTGGCAAAGTTTGAGACAATCGAACAGGCTCACGCATTCCATCGAGCGTTGATAGTTTGCGGCGAAGCAGCGAGATACATGGAAGCGGTAGAGCAGGCCGACGCAGGTGTGGGGCGATGAACACGTTTTGGTGGTGCGTTGTCGCGTTCGTGATCTATGTCGCTGGATGCGCGTTCGCGGCTGGTCGTACCGATGGAATCCGCGATGGTGCCGAGGGACTCGCGGACGAGGCGGTCATTTTCGGATGGCCGATTTATGCTGCGTTTTGGTTGCTGTCGCGGCCATTCGTGTGGATTTACAAACTAGGTCGGCGGTCGTCGTCCTAACAAGTAATTACCCTGCGCGGCGCAGGGTAACACGTTCGATCAATCGCTGCTGTTTCGTCGTCGTGCGTTGATCTGACGGAGGGCTTCCTTGATCTTCGCGACTTGGTCTTGCTGCGACATTCCCATTTCAGCGAGTGTCGTATCGGGCATGTACGCTTGGCTGAAGGTTCGACCGCCCATGTCTCGCAGAAGTTGCTCCAGTTGTTCTCGCAGGACCGCATCGCGGTCATTCGGTTCGACCGTGGCGACATTGAATCCAGTTAGGCCGTTTAACAGCTTTTCGAGAGGGTTCTTTCGATTGTCCGTCGCCTTGCGAATCTGAGACAGGTATCGGGCAGCGGGCGAATTCGCGACAGCCAGTTCAAACTCTTTCTCGAATGGGATCGGCAGGTCAATGGGGGAACGGCGTTCCTTGTCCAGTAGTCCCGTGAATTGGCCGATATTACGGAGTGTGCCGCCAACGGGCGGGTCGATGTCGTCCAGGTCGCGTCCGCCTCCCTTGCCGTCCCGCAGGAACAGGGACTCGTCGGTGATGTATTCGATCAACGCTTTGGGGATCGGATGCGCCATGCTGGCTGCGTTGTAGAATGTCTCTTGGATGTTATTACCAAGCAGTTGAGCAGGAGGCTCGTGCATGAGGCCGGCACCAGTCAGGTAGTTCCGTGATCCGTCCTCTGCCGCACCACCAAGCGGAATGTTGAGTCCGTCGCGAATGTACTCGGGCGTGCCGGGGTCGTTGCCCGATGCGTTCTCGGCGGCTTTGATCGTCATCGCCACAGGGCCGCCGGGGCGAGTGGATAATTCACCCGCGAGGTATTTGGTGGCTCCTTTATTGAACGAATAAAAAGGGGCAGCACGCCGCATCACTTTGCGTTCTGTTCTGGTTAGGTCGTTGTAGTCCACCTGAAGTGATTTAACTTTTTTGGCGGCTTCTGATGCAGTGAAACCTTGTCGACGAAAGGCAATGTACGGGGCGATCCGAACCGTGGATTCAATCTCGTTACCGAGGGCGCGACCGATTCGCTCACCGCCGTACTTCACAGTGCCTTCGCGTGTGCCACGAACGGCCGAACTTTCGAGCGGGTTGAACGTGTCCCGCCATCGGGTTTTTTTGGGTGGCAATGACGCCTCGCGAACGTTGCGGGCAAAGTTCCTAGCAAATGGAATCTTTTCAACCAAGTCCCACCCTTTGCTTTCAGGCAAGTTCGCCGCACGACCACGCGATTGACCGGGCCGAGCATCGATCGCGCCACCCGATGGTAGGCCGGGGATGTCGTTGTGGTCGCCCGTGGCATCAATGATTTTCTGGGCAAAGATTTCATCTCGGAACTTTTCGGTGGCTTCCTCGGGTGAGAGTTTTTCCATTCCTGGTAGTTGATTCGCGTCCGCAAGAACCTCGCCATTGATTACCTTTCGAGCATCCGAGTACGGCTTGAAGAATCGATCTCGCAATCGCGTAGCGGAGGTGTCGGTCACGCCGTTGAGTGCGTTTTGCATCATGGCCGAGAACAAGTTCCGCGTATGGAACGAGGGGAACGCGGCGGTGACGTTGGTCTTGAACATATTGGTGAATGCGTCTAACGCTTCGGTGAACGCTTTGATTTCCTCGGGCGTGGAAAACCGAGTGTTGACGGCCATCATGTCGTTGCCTAAGTCCGCGTCGATCTCGAATTTCTTCAAGATGTCATCGGGTTTGGCCTCGACGTTGGTGTACTTGTCAACCAACTTCCCGATCCGCTCCTGCATCGCTTCGTCGGTGGTGATCGCCGCCAGCAGTGAATCGGGGTCATTGTCCAGTGCCTCACGAATCGGTCCTTGCAGGTCAGCAATGGGCGTGTCCGAGTTCCTGGCGATCAGTTCGGTCAACTCAGTTGCAATTTTATCACGCTTCGGTGCCATGATCGATTCAGCCATGCCGTCGATGTCGTGCCCCTGTTCGGCCAATTCGCCCAGTAGTTTCTGTTTTCCGCGATCGTGATTGAGTCCGAGACGTTCAAGGTTCTCACCGTTCTCGCCAAGCAGGTTCATTGAATCGATGTTGCGACCGGAGGTGGAGGCAAGTTTGCTTGTGGGAGCGGCCGACTGTTCGGCAACTGGACGTGGTTTCGCCAATCGTGCGGACGTGGATAGCAGTTTTCGAGTTCCGAGTTCCTGGGCAGCGGATTGGTAGCCAGACTCGAGTCGGTTCAATCCAGCCTGGAAGACGTTGGTGTCGAACATCGGAACACCACGCTCGACCTGAGCGCGATCGAGCTGTGTGATCTTGCTGAACAATTGCCGGTGCTTGTCGTCGAGGGCTTCGTCAAGCGCAGGTGACCACTCGACCAGGTTCCCGTTGATGTCCTTGAGTTCTCCACGTTCGGCCAGTCGCATGTAGTCTTTTGCGGGCGGGTAGGCTTTCTTGAACGCGGAGTACGCTTGTTCCCACTCGGGTGTATCGCGTTCAAGCAGCGAGCTTCCCATGACGCCCGTGTCGGGAAACTGCCCGGTGTTTCCTGCCGCGAGTTCTCGCGATCGCTTTCCACCCAGGACTCCACGGTCAGCGCGACCGGCGAACTTTTTGTCAAGGGACATGCGTTGAATTTGCGAAGTCCGAAGGTGTCGCATCGCCTCGTCGCGGCCCTTGGTGAATCCGTCGGGTTGAATCATCCGTCCCGATTTGCTCATGGCATTGCCAACGCGGCGCATTACTCCCGATTCGTTTTGCCGGTTACGAGGCACATACTCGATGGGACTTTGCAGAACAACCTTTTCGATTTCGGGCTTTCCGTCTTTGCCTAAAACCTCGGTTCCGTCAGGGTTGACCTTGGGGACTTCATACGAGATGCCTTCACGCAACCGTTGTTGGTTTTGGCCGAACGCCTCTGCTTGATCGGCTTGCGTGCGGAAGGCGTTGGTGAAGAAGTCCATCGCAGGCTGGAACTGAGCAGCAACGGGACTAAGTTGATCGTCGGTCAAGGCTCCCTCCATGCGATCCAAAATATCGAACTGAGTGTCCAGTACGTCTTGTTGTGTGACGCCCTCGGTTCGGCTGTAGGCTTGCATTTTCTTGTCAGCATCAGCCATTGGTCCCGCAGCTTCTTCTCGCACAACACGAGCCATCTCTTCGCCACGTTGAGCCGATTCACGGGCAGCGGCACGGGAAAGTTTGTGCTTGGCTTCGCGACCCACTCGGTCAAACATCGAAGACACCGTCAGCATTGGACGGTTATTCATCACCGCATCGGCGGTCTTGTCCATCGCACGCGCAATCGTTCGCCCTTCGATGCGCCCGTCAGCGGCCATGCCGGGCAGGTCTCTCGCAAAATCAGGGATCAGGTCTTGGATACGCTTGTCGGTTTTCGGGATCGGAAGGTCACCAATTGCTCTCGCACCCAACCCGCCAAGTTCGCGGGCTTTTCCAGGGATCGGCAACCGTAGGTCGTTGAAAACGAATTCGTCGGGGATGGCCCTGTCGGTGAACGGGATGTTGATCGGCTTGTTCGCAAACGGAACCTTGAACCGGAAGTTTCCACCGATCGCTTCGTCGAGGTAATCAGCCGGGATGTTCGATTGAGCGAGCAGGTCATCGGTCGACGCGGTTCCCGTGCGGAACGCATCGATCATGTCGTCGGACAAACTGGCAGCGGGCATCTCGCCGGCTTTGATGGCGCGAGCGTTCATGCCGTTGTAGGACCGCACGAGTTCTTCGACGCCGATGGGGTGGCCGTCTGTGTGCGCAACGGTTTCGACAGCATCGTCGAGGATGTCCCCGGTCGTTCCGTCACGGAACTTGCGACGCGAGGCTTCATCGAGGTTTGCCGCCAGTTCGCGGGGATTGACCAGTTGCCGTGCTTCTCTCGCGCCGACGGTCACCGCGTCGGTCCCGGCCTCGGCAGCTTGGGCTGCGAGTTTGCGGTTAGCGACGTTTGCGGCATCGCCCATCATTCCCGCCCGCGATGCCAGTTGACCACCCGTTTTCGTCAGCGCGGTTCCACCGAGCGTTATGTAAGTGAGGGGGTCCAATGCAATTTCCGCAGCCATTCCAGCCCCGAACTTACCGACCGATCCGTACCACGAATCCGGTTGCCACTCATCCAGGCGAAGTAGTTCCTCGCCCGTCGTGCGATTCTGGTCGGACAGCGGCGAGAGCAATTGGTCTAACGGATTGCGGGCCGCGATGCCGCCTGGGATCCACGTCAGAGCGTCCCGAACCATGGAACCGGGAATGTCGAGTAAGTTGCCAAGCATGGACAATCCGCCGAGTCCCACGTCGCGGGCTTGAGCGAACAGAGACGGATCGTCGGGATCCACTGGCGGTCCCATCGCAGCGGGTCCAGCCTGGTCGGCACCGGGAACTGGCTGCATCGGTGGCAGGTTTGGTGTATCGTAAATCGATGCTGCCCCTCCCGCGACTCGCATGGTGGGGGCGGCAAGCGAGGGCAGATTGCCCAAACCGATCGGCGGCGCAGCGTACCCGGCGTTGTCATAGATCGATCGGCCACGAAGACGGCCGGGGCGTGTTGCAGTGGCAACAGGGAGATCGTAGATGGACATGGTAAAGAGGGCTCTCTTGGTGGTAGCAGGCTTAGTTTTTTTCTATGCCGCTTTCACTTGTCGGCAAGACGGCAGGACGTTAAGCGGTCCTTCGTACGTCACAAACATGGATCGATCTTCGCTCGCTATCGTGCAACTGCATAATCGAACTCTACCGGCAGTGTTTATTGCTACCGGTGTGGCGATCATTGCCTTTGCAGCTAAAGGCTCAGCATCGGATTCATAACCATCGGCATTGAGGTTATGGGATTTCGGAACGGCTTGGGCGTTGGGTTGGCCGGGGTCGCTTCGGGGTTGATCCCGTACCCACGTAAGCCAGCGAGCCCGGCATCGCGACGTGCTTTGCGGATCGCCTTGTCTTCGGGAGACTCACCAAACCATGTGCTGTCTTCTTTATTGGCTTCGTACATGCGAGCGTAGGCTTCAGGGCTCGGTTGGATCTGCAAAGCCATTGCCTGACGTTCCTCTGGGCTGCGGCCAACCAGCGTGGAAGTGTAAGCGTCTTGCTGATCGATCGGCATTTGACCGAACTGGATGGCGGCACGGGCGGCCTTTTCGCCATCGTATCCACCCATTCCGTTGATATGCATCTTCCGATCAGACGCGGTTTCTCCCTCTTCGTACTTCATGCGATCGCGTTCCATCTGAGTCCGTGCGTCGAGGTCAGAGAGGCGACGTTGGTCGTTGGCAATTTGACCAGCTTGGTACGTCCCCTGGTTTTCAATCGTCTGAGTCTGATTGGCATTCTGTTCTTGCCCGAGCGTGAACTGATTTCCGATGTTTAGTTCTTCGATCCGTCGACCTTCCGTCATGTCGGTGATCTTCGCGTTACCAAGGGTCTCGTCGAGTCCGAAACGCAGCTGGGCCAATGCGTCCCGGTTCGCTTCCTGTGTCGCCAGTTGGCTCAATCGCCGATCGCCTTGGCCGAGTTCGCGGTTGGCCTGCGTTGCCAGTGCCGAGAGCTTCGGGTTGCTCGCCATTTGACTTGCCGCGGTCGTTGCCATCTGATCGATGTTCCCCTCAGAGTCAAAGATCGGGCTGCGTCGACCAGCGTAACCGCCACCCATCGCGGGCGAGTTGTATCCGATCGCACCTCGCCACTGAGCCCGTTGCATCCGCATGTCGCGAGCCTTGTCTTTCTGCGCGGCACGACCCAGTTTGATCCCTTCAAACTTGGCTTTGTTTTCAGCATCGCCGGGGCTCGGGAACAATCGATCTGTGCTCATGCCCTGGGCAACCCGGTCACCCTGAGGGACCGACGGCATGACATGGTTTGCATTGCGGGCTGCGTAGGCGGCACTGATCGCACCTTGGTTACCCATTGCGGGACCGGGAGTTGAAGCACCTCGCCGCGTGGTGATGTTGTATTGATCCGTACTGCCCAACGCACCGGCGGCGCTTCGCGGGTTGGCGACATACTGCATCGCTCCGGCGGCTTGGCCGGGAACAGCGAGCGGTGCGGTTCCGAGTGCCATCATCGACGGCGTGTTGGCGGAATTGCCAGCACGGTTGAGCGTATCCATGCCGAAGGTGGGAGATGCCAGATTGGCTTGCACGCCTTGAAGACTGTCCATCGTTCGCTTGGTGCGTGCCACCGACGCATCACGAGCGGGCGTGGACGTGATCGGGTTGGCGGCGATCAACCGACTGAGCGACGAAATGTTGCTGCCTTCTGCAACGTCAGCAGGGTTTTCGATCTTTCTTTTGATCTTGGGACGCTGTTGTCGAGTGTTGGGATCCATGGTTCTTCTCTGGGTAGGTGCTGGAGTTCGGTGTGATTGTATCACTCAAACGCAAATGGTCTATCAAAATACTAAGCGTGAAATTCCTGGCGTTGTCAGGCATTGACGACGCGGCCCATCAATTCCTGGTAGAAATCGACATCCGACTTGCATAGGTTCTGTAATTCTGAGGATGCTGCTTGCGGGTGCGGTGTCGTGTTCAGTCGCTCGCCGGTGAACCCAACGGGCAGCGAGATACGATCTTGCACCCGTTTACAAAACTCAGGCAAGTCTGCCGAGTCACCCACTATCTCGTATTTGGCCTGCACTTGATCCACGCTGCCGTAGTATTTCCCAAGGGCGTGAGTCAGGCCATGCTTGACGGCATACGAAGTCACGTCCATGTAATTTGCATCAACGTGCAAGTTTCCCATCAACGGCGTTTGTTTGGCGTAGTGGTAGAAACTGAGAAGTCGGCCGATTGGTTCGCGGATGACTGTCACGCAAACGGTGCCTTCCTGCATTTCTTTCCTGAGTCCACCGGCATCATGTCCCATCACCAATTTCAATCGGTGTCGTTCGTGCCTCGGAAGCGATCGGAAGTCACCGCTAGTGAATCCCGGTGCAAGGTCGTCGATGTTGAATACCACGGAAGCGTCGGTGAAGTTTTCGAGCAACCACGTTCGGATCGTCGTTCCGGCGGCTTTCGGGTAATGGTCAAAAAGTAACACTGCACTTCCATCCGCTTCGGTCCTTTGATGCCATCTCTCTCATCTCGTCAACTGTGATCCCATAGTCAGCTTCGATCCTTGCTTGTTCGTCTAGGCTCCTGCGAGGCTCCCATGTTGTCGGATGGTTCTGGTGAAAGAGTTCAGGAGTGTTCACTCGGGACAAACGGAACCCCGCTTTTTCCAAGTGAGTTGGCAACCACCAATCCCAACCGGGGAAACCGAGTCGCAGTGTAGGTTCGACGATATGGGGCACCATAGCCGGAGTGATTCTCACCGCATCAATACCCCAGGGCTCTTGGGTGCAAGATTGGATGTCGTCGTAGTTCCAGCGAAAGCCAATGCGGCAATCCGTTCCACCGGCCCAATGCTCAATGAACATTGATTGCTCGGCATAAATTTCCAAGTCAGCGTTGAGGATTAGCACGGGCTGTTCTTTCGCTTCCTGTGCCAGTGATTGAATTGTGACCCTGTTTTCGTGGACTGCCTCCGCGATCTTGAACGTCACGTCGGGGAACAGGGGAGCGAGTTGGTCGATTTCTTCTTGATCGACTTGCTGTGCAATGATCGGGAATCCCATGTATTGCCACGTTCGCAAGCATGTCAATTGCCGTCGAATGCAGGTAGTCGACAGCGACGTGACCAACGTGAGAGCGTCGCTTGCAGGGTGCAGTCCGTTAGCCTTGATGTCCCGCAGTCGCGATCGACTAATCGCTGTGGCAAGCAACGCCGATGCGCCGAGTTTGTTGAATGCTTTACCGAGGACTTTAAGGAATGTCTGGGTGGCCTGTTTGACCAAGTGTTCAACGATTTCGGCCCTGTGTTCGTCGCACCAATCAACTCCCTTGCGATCGAGCTTTCGTGCGTAGTCGTTGCAACCACAGCCTGACTTCTCAAACCAATCGGGGATTAGCTTTTTCAGTTCTGTCCCGACGCCGCCCAGTGGTTTGCTGATTGCCTTAGCGACTTGGGCTTCAACACGCTCCTCGTCTTCCTTCTTAGCGGGAAGGAATGCAAGTATCTCGGGTTTATGTGTTTTAGCAAACTCAAGCCATTCGGCGTCTGGCGTTGGTCGAACGAGGATCTGATCGTCGGAATGACGTGTGATTAGGTAGCCAGCTCGCCGCATTTCGATGTAAGGATTCATATCGCCAGCCCATCAAAAAAACCGTCAGGGAATTCCGACAACAAGACACGCGGGCCAAAAAGGTCATCTTCCCAAACGACCCAATCATCAAAGCACGTCATTCCGGTAGGCCATGGATACGGGCCTTGAGATGTAAAAGTGGCAACGCTATCTCCCGGAGGCGAATTGGTTCGGGAGGTCACAGTGATCTCTCCATAGCAATCTTCGTCACCGGGCGGTGCGTTCAGGAGGTGACCTAGCAATTGCCATCGGGGGTTCCGTGGTGTTGTGCTGGCTCCTGCGCCCACGATTAAGTCTGCCGCCAATATACCATTAATCCACACGCCCGTTAAAAATACAGTATCACTTCCTGCCCGCTGTTCGATCGGCACATACCAATCACATCGCGGCTTATCCACAAGTTTTTCTGGACAGTTCCACAAAGACACGTCAATCGTTGATTCTGGATGGATCCAAAAACTAGGACCGTTCTGATCGTATATTTCTTGACGGCCATCGTCGAGGTCAGAAATGAGTTCCAGTTGTGTAATGTTGGTTGCATCAGGAACATAGCAATTTCCGCCGCAGCAGGGAACGTATTCCTCGCAGCAGCAGCTTGTCTCGGGGCATCCTTTCCACTCAAAAGTGGCTAGCGAATTACCCGCCGTAATTACTACCGTAGCCCCCGCATAAAAATCCTTGCATTTAGCCACTCTCGTAACACTCATCACTGCGGGTGCGGGATCCCAGCAGAATTTGCTGATTGAAGGGAATGAGTCAGCTTCCGGTGCTTCATCAGCAAACCCCTCGAAATCTCCAGTGACTTCAATGCACACTTCGATTTCCATGCCGCCGGCATTATCGACACTGACAATCATGCCAGCACCTTTGCATAGCTTGTCCCCGAAAATAGAGATTCCTAGTGAGCCAATCAATTCTCCGGTATCATCACAAACAGGCATGGTGGCATTTATTTCACCATCAACGGACAAATCATAGATATGACCGGCTGCTGAATCAAATATCATGCAACAATCTTCGCATTCAGGGATTATGTCAGGGCAGCATTCGTAGTCGTTTGCGCCGCAGTATCCGAATGGAATCGTGATTCCCATGCCCTCAAAAAACGTGTACGGCTGACCGTCTGGGTTAGTGTCTTGGTCGGATATTTGTACGACAATGTCTGCCATTCTGGCTATGTCTAGTGGCGCACCGCCGAACGGATAGCACTTCAGTAAAAGAGTGGCTGTCCAGCTATACCCAGGTACGTCGACATCATCGGGATCAGTTGGTACACAGACTGTTTCAAACGCATCGCACCCAGAGTCGGAGCTTCCAGCTAACTCCCACACGTCAGGGTGAAAGCTAATGCACATTTCTTGATTCCACACGATCCGTGGATTAAGACTCGACGGGATGTAGATAATTTCCAGTTCAATGAAATTGCCCGCATTCGTTGGATCATCTAACCCAGAAACAAGCGGACATACTGTCCTTTTTGTTCCTCCAGCCGGTGTGGCAATCACGTACATCCTCGCGCCTGTTGGATCCTCTTTGTAGTAGATAATACTCTCTTCATCTACCATGTTGTCCAAGCCCTCCTTGATATCAAGGGCCGGATCGCTCATGACCTCTCTGACAGACAAACCGCGAATGCCCGCGAGGATTTTAGAACTCGTCAAATAGAGACAGCAATCAGCGCACTCGTAAGGATGAGGACAGCAAGTCACTTCTGGCGTGCATGGCACGACTCGCAACTTCCGAGCGGTGCCGTAGTTTCTGCTTCCTACTACCAGTTCTGCCGGATCGTTTTCGTACTCATGGTAGCAAGCAGTGTAGGTCAACTGAAGCCACATCTCCTCAACATCGTTAGCCCAGTTCTCCATCAATCCCTTTTTGTTTACATCGATCGAGACGCCAGGGTCGCAACCTCCGTTGGGCATTACATTGCAATTTGCCGTCCACGAACGATCCCACTGGATAACCGGAACCACGTCAGGAAAATACTTGTCGGCACCGATGTTAGGAAGGATGTAGTCGGTTGAGTAGGTCAGTTCAATTTCGATATCCTCCCCCTCGCAAATATACCGACTGAATTTAGTTGGCACGACAATTGTAATCGTCTCTGTGACGGTTGCGTCTGATATACCAGGGTATGTCAATGTCTCGAATAGATCGCCGTTGGCATTGAACTCGCCCCATACTACCGGTTCAGGTTCGCCTGGCTTGTTGTCTTGCCAGAACATGAATCCACAACATGGCTCGCACGGATTAGGTGGCTGGCAATCACAATCCTCCTCGCAAAAAGACAGCTTGCCCTTAACGAACAAGGGAATGCCGTTACGGAACTGGGGAACTAGACTGGTCATCTAAACTCCTTCTTCGGGTGGGCAGCATTCAGGGGGAAGTGCGTTTCGAGTGAACCCAGCACCAAGTTCCTCAGCGAATCCTTGAGTCCAGCCAGCCGGTGCATCGGCAGGCAGGAAGCATTGTTCGGCTACTTCATCAGTCACGTAGCCTTCGGTGTATTGGCCGACATGAGTGGCCTCGGCTGGGATCGCTCCTGGGGAAGCGTAGCGATTGTAGTAGACTACTTTATCGCAGCAAGGATGTCCACAGATCTCGATTGGATCTGGTGTCCCTTGTGACACCGAGCAGATCATTGAGTAGGCAGTCGTGTATGTCAAACATGGATTCCCCGCACCGTTGGTTGTAATCGAAGCGCCGACGAGTACCGTGCCAATGGTCCCGTTCCATGGAGCGGTTTTCTCGATCAAATTCGGATCAGGATCGGCTTCCTCGTCTTCCCCGCAACGGAATGCTTTGATTGTTCGGACGGCGTAATCCAATTGACCGCAGTTGCCGGTCGACCAGTGGATGCCAGGATCGGCACCATCGACGACGGTAACATCCGAAGCCGGGCCAAGCATCGCCGATTCTGTTGCGATGGCTCGGTATTGATCGTTCTCGGGGTCGTAGCTTGCCACGACTTCAGCACCATCTTGAAGGCAACTAGAATCGAAATCGAACACCACCGTTGGCTCGTCGCAGATAGATGGGTCTTCGCCTTGCCAGTAGTCGACCACGTCCCACGACTCGCCGTTCTTGGCGAACTTCGCGAACATGGCACGACCGACTTGCATGGCGACGGTGATGTAGTGGCCTTGTTGTGTTTTGGCAACCGGCATTCGATCGCCGGGGCAGACCCTTTTGATCGACATATTGACCACGTCGAACCACTTAGAGTTCTTGGATACGCTCGCGGGATCACTGCCGGCCAATAGCAACGCGTGTGCCTGGAAGACTTCGCCCTGCGACGCGGCCCTTGCTCCGACTCCCGTCTTCGCCTCGACCATCCATACGGTTCCCTCGCCCATTGTCATTAGGTGATGTCTCCTGGGCTGGCGTCGAAGTCGAGAGCGAATCGTGTGAGCAACGTGGCGGTCGGTTGGATCTGTGCGTAATACTCATAGGCTCCGATGTGACCGCTAGGCGGCGATGCGACGAGTCCCGGCAGCGTGACCGTGTGAGGGTTGTTCGCGAAGGAGGTTTGCAAGGCATTGGCGACCGCATTGAGGTGCGTCGTCCATTGGCTCGCAGGCACGTCCGGTTGGGACGAGTCAATCGGTCGGATCCAGTGGACATTGATTGCGCGATCAGACCCGGTGGACGAGACGGCTCGAGTGACGATCTCACGTTGAAGTCCGGCGTTTGAGTCAGTGTTGTAGGCCGCGATGATTTCCGCTGTGGTCTTCAGGCTGGCGCCCGAGGATTCAAGAAACGGCGTGGGACTGTAGTAGATGCCGTACCCGGTCTCGTCGCGGTGAGAGATGGATCGCACGAGTGTGACATCGAGTTCTTGCATCTGCCCGGCGAGGTCGGCGTGAACCAGCTTGGCTCCCATGTACTTCGCTTCGTTACTGCCGGAGATTAACGACAAGGCTCGGTGGTTCTTGAGACGCTTGTTGGTGGCGGATACTTGCCACAATCGAAAGGCACCCTCCTTGAGTTTTCTTTGGAGGACAGGGTCGGCGATTGAGGGGAATCCGCTGAAGTATTCATCGGGGTCATGTGCGGAGATGTTGACGATTTGCCCGGTGCCATCTTCCACCACGGCCTCCGCGATCATGGATGCTTCGTAGAGGATCGGTGCGCTGCGAACGTACAGTGTTCGGATTCCGCGATTGGGTGAGGGCGAGTACAAGCGATTGGCGAGGGCGGGGTAGTTGCCGGTTCCGGCCGACCAAATGCTATACCGTCCGGTCGTCGGATCGTAATGAAGTCGGCAAACCGCGTCCCGCAACAACCCGTCGAGTGCTTGCGATGCCAGCGATCCGCCCCACGGAGCCGGTGGTGTGTATGCGGGAATCACCCCGCCAGCCACCACGTCGAGGAACGATTTAGACCCGACGGTCGAAGCCAGCGCCGACATGGTCGTCTGGGAAGCAACCAGCGATACACCGGACGAATCGAGTTGATTGTAATCGCCGCCAAGGATCGTCTCTCGCAGCTTCCAACGACTGTCTTCGAGCACAACCCTCATCACACCGCCACGAACGCGAGGCGATTTGACGACCCGCATGTCACCCCAGGAGAGCGACGTTGATCCGTCAGACATCGTGAGCGTCGTCATGTCAGGCCATGGCGGGGCGGTGCCGTTTCCGACAACGCATTCAACCGTCGCACGCCCGGGAGTGCTATTGCAACTGCCGCGTACGCGGGCGCGAACAACCGGAGGGAACCCAGCGAGATTGATCGAGAGCATTACGCGTACCTCGGTGTCGAGGTCAGAGCGCTTGGACCCAGTCTCTCAAAGTGGTATTGCCAGCGGGTACGGTAGTGCGTGAACTTGCCGGTCGGATGACCATGGTCGACCGGCGTTCCGATCTCAATCTCTCGCCGCCACCCTTGTTCTTCCAGGGGCCAGAGCGGGTCGGTTGGCGGCAACGGGACGCCACTGACCAGTTCGCCCGCAGTGATGTGAACCACCTTGGTTTTGGGGGTGACGAATACTTTTTGGATTGTTCCGTTGGCGGCTTCGTACAATTTCCACATTGGCCCGCCGGTTCCAAACTTGCGCGTTCGCTCGGTGTATTGAAACACGGGGCCGTTGTCGTGTCGAAACAGGGCTTCAAAGCGAACAGCAAAAGACCGGGTGTTGGCAAGCTCGCCTGGGTGAAGGTGCTCCCATGAACGGTAGACGATGCGGTTGCCAGTTAGGTTCGCGGCGTCGTTTGTCAGTAACGTGTGAACGGTAGTCGCGCCGTCCTGCATGGTGAACCCGCAGTTTTGGTACTCGTCCGCGTAGGCCGCGTCGAGGAGGGCGATGCGGGCCACCACCTCGTTCGCATCGAGTTCGGTTCCATCGGCACCGACGAGATCACCACCAATCTCCAGCGTGTACTTCTTGGCCCAGGTGATACCATTGGCACCACGAAGGTTTTGGACACTGAACCGTTTCGGGTACACCTCGCAAGGTCGATGCGTGAAGTCGCCGTGGTAGAACGTTACCCCATCCATGTCGAGTCTCCTTCACCGTATTCGTTCGATTGCGATTCGGAGTCAAGTCGATCGAGGATCGTTGAGAGTCGCGCTCGATGGACTGTGTAGCCAGCGGTCAGTCGGGACAAGGCGTCGATAATCATTCGGATGACTTCATTGTGTCGGTCGATGAAATCATTTGCCATCGCCAAGGGCTCGGTGTACTGAGCGTCTTGCGATGTGTCGATCTGCGACGTGGGTTCGGGATCGAATGCAACTGGACTTGCATTGGCGACCTGCGGGTTGAGCGTGGACGGTTGGGGCGAGACCGGGATCGTCCGCTGCCCTGACTGTGGTCGCCCTGTGGCTTCCATCACCATCTGGCGAATCAGTTCAAAATTCTCAGCAGTGAGCGGCACATTGGCAGCAATGTTCGGTGGCGATGCGGTATCACTATCAGCGGCCACCTCGTCGGTCTGAGACGATTGCGGTGCCTGCTCAGGCGGATCGTTGTCAGGCTCGCTCTGTTGCGTCGGTTCCGTTGGTGCTGAATCACTCGCAGGCGGATCGGAGAACAACAGGGGTGCTTGGATCGTTTCGGTGCTATCGCTCGTTGCGTTCGACGGCGGGCTGTCTCGTTCGGGTTGTCGCTGATCGTATCGCTCCTGGCGTTCCTCGCGGAGTTGTTGCCGTTCGGATGTATTTCGCTCGGCGATTTCCATCTTCTGTTCGTGCGTCAAGTCCGATCGCCGGGCCATCATTGGATTGCCGCCGGCCTGAATAACCTCCACGTCAACGGGTGCGGAATAGCGAGCCCAGAACGGCAGGTCGTCGCCTTGGTTGGACTGTGGCGTCGATGGAATGTCGGCGGTCGGTGGTTCCGCTGACACGATCGGTTCATCCGGCGAATCAAGTTGCTGTGGCTCGACAGGGTCCGGCGTCACGAAATCGGGCGACCTATCGGAATGTGACACGTCAGGCGCAACCATCGGCTGCATCTCTGCGACTGGAACGGGCGGGATCTCCGCTTCGGGAGCCGTCTCAGTTTCGGGCAATTGCTCAATCGCGGGTTCGGACGCTGGCTCTGTGTCGATCGAAGAGTCAGGCAAAGGCTCAGGTGCGGTCTCCGCTTCCGTAGCGACCGAGTCCTCCAGCGTCAATTCGACCTGCTCTATCGCAGTTTCGTTTGTGTCAGGAGGCGACTCATCGAATGCGGTGATCGGTGGATCGCCGGGATCTTCCATACCCGCGAACACGTCGATCGTTGACACGGCTGCGGCTGCGGGGATAGCCTCCAGCGAATTCTCGGTAGGTGGCTGTCCGACCGAGGCAAGCGGGCTCGATGGCTGCGGAACCGCAGGCATGGGGGAAATCTGCGAACCGATGGATCGCGCAGGAATGCCCGTAAGCTCCTGCATGAACTTGGTTGCGTCCTCCCGCCGTTGATCGGCGGGGGCATCGTTTCGCCGCTGGAATGCCATGGATTACGCGGCCGAGATCACGTTCGCAATCGTCATTGCTGGCGAAGACCCCTTGATGTAAGCCTGGAGTTTCATTTGCAACGGAATTTCGTCCTTGCTCGCGGTCGTGTAGTTGTGGGCAATCCGACGCGTCTGGGGGAACGTGAAGATCGTTGAGTAATCCGAGACGGCAGCGGGCAGGTTGGTCGACGCGAACGTGAGTGCGGCTGCCGCGTCCGCCGAGTTGTCGTCGATGTATCCCGCGTACGAATCGGCCCCGTAGGGAACGGCAAAGTCCATCGTGATTTTTCGGCCGAGCGATCGAAAGCAACCAGGGGTCAGTCGGTTGCGGAACAGAGGCTTGAGCATGTTTTCGATTGTGATGTCGAACGAGATCAGCGAGCAGGTTTCACCACCGTAATCTAGGCTCGCGTCACCGAGGAGCCATGGGTACTGCGCGTCGCTCGGCAATGCCAACGCGCCGGGGAACGTAATGTCTTCCTCTTCGACGCCCAGGAAACTCAATGCCATCTGGACGATTTGGCCTTGTTGGTCTCTTGGGTTTGATCGCCCTCGAATGACGGCGCGGTTGACAACGCAGTAGCGGTAGCCGTGATCGACGTTGTCGCGTTCAACCGAGAGGTCGAACGGAATCGCGTCCCACTTCTCCTTGGTCGTTGACACGTTCGCAACCGCCGCCGCGCTGTTGCCAACGAGGGCGCTGAGCCAGGGTGCGATCTGGTTCGGGCCGATTTCCATAATCAACCCACCGGAGACAAGCCTTTGGCCGTTGCGTAGTTTCAGCGAGGAAGCGTCCATCCATCCGGTGATGCCGCGTCCACCGACCACACTATCGCTGTAGTTCAGGTTCTCGACGAGGATTTCTTCACGAGTGGTGGCCGCCACGAGCGTCGCGTCCACGTTAGCGCCGCTGGGAGCGAAACCGAACTTCGTGTTGATCCCAAAACTGCCGCAAAAATTACATGCCATGACTGCCATCCCCGTAAGTACGTTGTCCACGACGCCTTGCGGGCGTGATGAAGCATTGTGTGATTGGGCGATCTCAAAGGGTCGCCTGGGGTGGTCGGTTGTTTAGCGAATCTCGCGGATGGTTGTGGTTAGGACAATGGGGATAATCTCGAGTCGACGCGACATTGTATCGTCCACGTCGTATTCGGGAGAGGTGTGCGTCGAGTAAAGTTCACCGACGATGTTCATGATCCGTCGGCTAGCGAAACGATTCCTGATTCGTTCCATGAAGACCATCGAGTTCGGGGTTCTGTTGGATTGGATGCTGGTTTCTCCCTCGGCGACGACGAGCATGGTACTGCGGGCGACATCGTGGCGATCGGAAAACGTATCCTCGATTTGGCTTTTCAGTGGCATCAGGTACGTGCCCGCCTTGAAGTCTTTGGTGAACCGTCCGTTGATTAATCCAGGGATCGATCGTTGCAGGATCGGCGCCCTCATTCCAGATGGCAGCAACTCGAGGATGATCTCGCGATGCTTCTTGGCGATCGTCCAGTCGTCGTACGTGGGCAGAGTGTTGGCCGGCATCAGGAGACCCCCGGCGAAACATTCTCAGGGTAATTGTAGGTCGCCGGTCGCGAGTGAGGGACGCTCGGTTGTCGGGTGAATTTGGATTCCTGTTCCATGGCCAGTCGCAATTCTCGATCTGCCATTTGGATCGTTTGCCAATACTCACCCACATCCCCACGACCGACACGTCGAAACTCGGCCTCGGCGTATCGCTGTGCCGCGTTGTAGGCAACCTCGGGAAAGTCGAGTTCGTGCGTCAGGATTGCCGCTTTGCCGGTGACCGCCGTGACGCTCTCAAAGAGTTCCAGTTCTGTGCGACTGGTGAGACTCTTGACACGATGCACCACGCCGATCTGGGAAGCGTGCTCATCAACACCAAAGCCAAAGGACGGTTCCGGCTCGCTTGCGGTGGTCGAGACGACAAGCATTAAACCGTCGGGAGACAGCAGGTCGTACGGTAGCGAACTGGAAACCGTCACCGTGGATCCTGCAATCGCCGTGCTCCCGCAGGAGTGGAGGGCACTTGCGATGCGCGGTCGACGCACATAGGAGACGGCGATGTCCGTTTGACTTGACGGCGCGGGTACGAATCGCAGTTCGGTTTGCTGGCCCAGTGGTCCCGTCGTGCGCACCTCGGTGACCGCGATCGGATCGCTAGGTGTTCCGTTTTGCGTGTGCTGCATCAGCCGAAATCGCTCTGGCCCGACACTGTAAAGTTCAATATCGGAGTCTTCGTCACGCACCTCGAAGATTTCGCGAACCGTATCGGGCAAAACGTATCGGTCGTCAACAATTCGGATGCTGGTGTTGGTGGCGATCGCACCGAGACCCCACCCGTCGAGCTGAAGCGTCGTATCGGACACTCGTCGACTGATAACAAAGGTGTGGTCACTGTATTGGACACTGGCGTCTTGCACCCACGCCGGCAGTGCGTCCTCAGCCGCATCGAGTGTAACGAGGCCGGTAGCCGAGACAGTTGCCAACACGGTAAGTGGTGCGTTGAGTCTCGCCACGGTGGTCACGGTGTAGTTCGCCCACTGGTGCCTGCTTTGTGTCTGTTCCGATCCCCAGACGGCAGCACGCAACGCACGGCGACGATTCACATGGTCGTCGTGAGCGTCCTCGGTATCAAGGACGTGCGAGAATAGATCGTAGAGCGTTTTCATATCCTAGATCTTCTGCGTGAGTTGATAGGTTGGCGTCGAGGGTGCCGCGAACTTAAACGTCTTGGCGTCTCGTCCGGTGCCGACGGTGACTTGGTACACGCCCGCTCCGTCGGTGAACTCGGTTGACTTGAGTACCTCAAACTGCACGTTCCCGCTTGCATCGGTCGCCAAAGGAACGTCCGCATTGACGACGTAGCTCGACGCGCCGAATTCGTTCTCGAAGATTTCCACGCGAACGTTCTGGAACTTCACAGGCACGCCAAACTGCGTGATGACACGAAGTCCGACGTTGGACTTATCGGCAGCGGACGGTGGAGAGATTGAACTGACGGTGAGTTGCACTTCCTCGGAGATGTCACCGCCCACCACGAACGCGGTATCAACGTAGCTCCCGAAGTTCTCGGCGTCGATTGCCAGTGTCCAAGTCGCAGAAGCGAGTGCAAATGGTTCGATGTCTCCTTCGCTGTCGGTCGTTTTCGATTCAGACGAACCGGCCTTGAAGACGCGAACCGTGGCATTCTCGATAGCCGCATCGTCCGCAATGTTGGTGACGTTGACGTTGACGACATTGGGTCCGGTAAGAGACACATTCGCCACATTGCCTACTGCGGTTAGGATTTCCTCTTGCTTCGCGAGTGTCGCATCACCACCGCCGCCGCCATCGGCAGGACCGTTTTCCAGAGCCAGCGTCGTGTACTGCCAGCCACTTGATCCGTCAGCTTCGAGTGCCGTTTCGAGTTTCGTCAGCGTGCCCTGTGCGGTAGTGATCGTGCCTGGAATCGTGGTGCCGGTGTCGAGTAGGATTTCTGTGATGCTATCGTTGTCCGGTGCAGTGTAGTTTGCTGCAAGCAACGCACTGTCTGTGCCTCGCATGTCCGTATTGGCGGTCGTGGTATCGGTCAACGTGACACGGGCGACTATATCGACTGCGGGGTCAAAGTCATTGAGTCCTGCAATTGATGCGGCGGTAGCGAGTCCCGAAACGTCAGCAGTTGCACAATCGGTCAGCGTCGAGCCGGTGCCGAGTGCGGTGACAACATCGGCGGCTGAGTGCGTACTGAAACCCGTAGCAGTCAACCAGTTGCCTTGATTCGTTTGTAGTTCGTCAGTGGAGGCAAGGATCGCAGTAATACTTGCGTTGTCGGGTGCGGTGTAGTCACCGACCACAAAGTAATCAGCCGATGCCAATGTCCTTGCATCAAACTCCGAGACGGTTGGTATGTCGGCCAATTGCGTATCGAGGTTTGCTGCCGCCAGACCGATCGCTGTGCGTGTTCCGGCTGCGTCGAGCGGTGCAGTCTCAGATCGCGGATAATAAGTACCCGTCGCGGCCAGGGTATCAAACAACTCATTCGCAAACCCACCGACCGCACCAACAAACGCATTGAGCCGATAAGCACCAGCGGCCAAGTCGGTATAAGCCACACTGTACCGATTCAGATCGTTGGTCTTTTCAGTTGCCGATGCTGTGGCAACGACAGTATCCGAGCCAATCGCAAACAGCTTGCAACTGAGCGTCAGGCCGGATGGTGCGTCGAATTCGAGCGTTTGAGTTGCCATATTAGTTCTCTATGATTGTTACTGCTGATAGAGCGTCGTCGAACTGGGCATCGGCAGCGACCTTTGCTTGGTTTGCTGCGGTCTTGCTGACGTAGGCCTTGACAATCGTGGTAGCAAACTCGCGGATGCGAAACGAAAAGTTTCGGTAAAGGCTAACTGGAACGGGATCGTCTTCCTCCGTTTCACCGGGGACTTTGTGGATACCGTACTGGTCCGCAAACGCGGCGACCATTGCGTCAAGCACTTTGGTCCCGTCTTGCATTGATCCGAGGACCGCCGATGAGTCGTCTACGACGACGTCGTCTCGGATGATTTGGATTCTTACTGAGTCTGCCATTATTTAACCT